>SDBS01000799.1_pt1 | contig 31531 bp, 26 predicted proteins | sample 2277091 | NCBI WGS metagenome assembly SDBS01 (sample SAMN10404972, study PRJNA504765) | marine sediment metagenome | isolation source: marine sediment core GS10_PC15, 163 cmbsf | place: Arctic Ocean: Southern Knipovich Ridge | collected 2010 | reverse complement strand
AATTTGGAGGATTAATTCGATGGGTGATTTAGCAACTGCTTTTGCATATTTAGCAGCTGGAATCGGAGCAGGTCTTGTAACTATTGGTGCTGGTCTCGGAATCGGAAAAATAGCTTCTGCAGCGATGGACGGAACAGCACGTCAACCTGAAGCAACAAATGAGATTCGTACAACAATGATTATTGCAGCCGCCTTGATCGAGGGTGTTGCCCTGATCGGTGCCGTAGCATGTTTGCTTCTTAGTTTTAAATAATCACTATTATAGGGAATGGTCCTATGTTAGATTTAGATCCTGGATTAATGATTTGGGCATGGGTAACATTCTTCGTTTTGCTCTTTATTCTCTATAAAGTAGCCTGGAAACCGATTCTTTCTGTGATCGATAAGAGGGAAAAAACCATAGAGGATTCAATCGATCGTGCCGAGAAAGCAAAAGAAGAAGCAGAATCTCTTCTGGAAAAACACAACCAACTGATGCAGACGGCCGAGGAAGAATCACAAAAAATGCTTAAAGAGAATCGAAAACTGGCGGAAAAATCACGACAGGAAATATTAGAGCAGGCGAAGCAGAATGCTGATAAAATAGTTGATAAGGCAAAAGCTGAAATCGAAAAAGAGAAAGAGGATGCTTTGTATTCTTTACGAAGTGAGGTAGCAGATCTGGCCATTGCCGCAACAAAGAAAATTATCGGTGAATCGCTCGATGAATCAAAGCAAAAATCAATAATCGACGAGTTTATCCCAAAAATGCCCAAATCGAGCCAACATTAGCTGGAGGAATAGCTTGAGTCGTGTCGCAATACGATATAGCAAAGCACTTTTTGAGCTGGCTCTTGAACAAGAATTGATTGAGGATGTTCGGTCAGACCTGGAGATGATTCAAGATGTCTGTACTGAAAATCCGGAATTTCAACAGACTCTTAACAATCCACTGATTGAAGAGAAAGTAAAATCAAAAGTCTTAAAAGAGCTATTCGAAACAAAAGTTACTCCACTGACTTTCAAGTTTCTACAGCTGTTGAGCAGAAAGAGAAGAATTGGATTCCTTTTGGAGATGATCGATAATTATTTACAGAAAGTATTAGATCATCAGGGTATATTATCCTGTCTGTTGATTTCTTCCAGGCCGGTAAAAATAGATCAGATTGAGGCGATCAAGGGCAGGATCGAGGCGATGACAGATAAAAGGGTGATTTTTTCACATCAAATTGATAACTCGGTGATAGGTGGGTTTATTGTTAAGATCAAGGATACCGTAATCGATTTATCGATAAAAACGCAGCTTGAAATGTTGCGTAGACAACTCATTAGTAGGTAAGATTTATTAATATAAAAGGTATAAATATGTAGGGACGTAGCATGCTACGTCCCTACATATTTAAAAATTATAGAAGAGGATAAAACAAATGGGAAATGCGGTAAGACCGGATGAAGTATCTGCGATTCTTAAAAAGGAACTGGCCGGTTACGAACAAAAGGCAGATATCTACGACTCAGGAACCGTCGTGCAGGTCGGGGATGGAATTGCTCGGGTATACGGTTTGGAAAAGGTCATGGCTGGAGAATTGGTTGAATTCCCAAATGATGTGATGGGGATGGTCTTAAATCTTGAAGAAGATAATGTTGGTGTTATTCTCTTTGGCGAAGTAAGCCTGATTAAGGAAGGGGACCTGGTAAAGAGGACTAACAGAATTGTTGAAATTCCGACAGGTGATGAAATGCTGGGTCGTGTGGTCAGCCCATTGGGTGAACCACTCGATGGTAAAGGCAAAATTGATGCAAAGAAATATGTTCCGGTAGAACGCAAAGCCCTGGGAGTAATCCAGCGGCAGCCGGTTAAGGAACCGCTTGCTACCGGAATTAAAGCTATCGATTCTATGATCCCTATTGGTCGTGGACAGCGTGAATTAATCATTGGTGATCGCCAGACCGGTAAAACCGCGGTTGCTGTTGATACTATTATTAACCAAAAAGGAAAAGATGTAATCTGTATTTATGTTGCCATAGGTCAAAAAGCTACAACCGTGGCAAGGGTGATCCAGACTCTGGAAGAGCATGATGCGATGGAGTTTTCTATTGTCGTTTCTGCCAATGCCAGCGAACCTGCGCCACTTCAATATCTCGCACCTTATGCGGGGGCAGCGATTGGAGAGTATTTCCGTGATAATGGAAGACATGCGCTAATTATTTATGATGATCTTTCGAAACATTCCTGGTCGTATCGACAGGTAAGTTTGCTTCTCAGACGACCGCCGGGACGTGAAGCGTATCCGGGTGATATCTTTTATTTACATTCACGTCTCCTTGAAAGAGCAGCAAAATTGAGTGACGATTTAGGCGGCGGTTCTCTTACTGCTCTGCCGATTATCGAAACTCAGGCCGGTGACGTGGCTGCTTACATACCAACTAATGTCATTTCTATTACAGATGGTCAGATTTTTCTTGAGACAAATCTTTTCTATTCAGGTGTAAGGCCGGCCATTAATGCCGGTATATCGGTATCACGCGTCGGAGGTAATGCACAGATTAAAGCAATGAAACAGGTGGCAGGAAGGTTGCGCCTTGATCTGGCCCAATACAGAGAATTGGAAGCCTTCGCTAAATTTGGATCGGATCTTGATAAAGCAACACAACAGCAACTTCGTCGGGGAGAGCGGCTTGTGGAGATTCTAAAACAAGATCAGTATGTTCAGATCTCGATTGAAAAACAGGTAGTGATCATATTTGCCGCCACAAAGGGTTACCTTGATTCTATCGAAGTTGAAAATATTAAACGATTTGAAAAAGAATATGTGGAGTATTTGGAAGTTAAACATCCGGAATTATTACCTAAACTGGCAGAACGAAAAGAGATTGTCGAAGAAATTGAAAAGGAAATAGTTAGTGCATTAGAATCGTTCTTAAAAGGATTTAAGCAAGAGGCTGATTGATGGCTACCCTGAGAGAAATACGTACACGCATTTCCAGTGTCAAGAGTACGCAGCAAATAACCAAAGCAATGAAGATGGTAGCTTCGGCTAAACTGCGTCGGGCTCAGGAGAAAATTCTTGCGACAAGGCCGTATGCAAAAAAATTGCAATCGGTTGTCGGTCATTTAATCGCCAGGGTTGAGAATAGTGATCACATTCTGTTGAAGAATCGTCCGATAGAAAAAATTTTACTGGTAATTGTTACTGCAGACAGAGGTCTTTGTGGGGCCTTTAATGCCAACATTGTTCGTCGGGCGGTGACTCATATCGAATCATATACGGATAAAGAAGTTTCATTATTTGTTGTTGGAAAAAAAGGCTTTGAATTTTTCTCCAGGCGGAACTTTACGATTTTTAATAAAAAGATAAATTTTTTCAATCACCTGGCTTTTCATGATGTTTTAGAAATAGTATCCAGTTTGATTGAATCATATTCTACAGGTCAGTTTGACCAGATCGAAATATTGTATAATGAATTTAGATCAGCTGTCAGACAAGATGTTGTACTCGAACAATTTCTTCCGTTTGTACCGGATGAAGAAATGAAGCAATCTGCTTCTAAGGTTGATTATCTTTATGAACCGGGAAAAGAGGAAATACTCAGTCTTATTATCCCAAAACAATTGAATATTCAGATTTGGAAGGTTTTATTGGAGAGTAATGCGGCTGAGCAGGGGGCGCGGATGACAGCTATGGAAAGTGCGACGGATAATGCCGAGGAACTGATTTCTCAATTGACGCTTTATTACAACAGAGCGCGACAATCTGCTATTACCAAAGAAATTTCGGAGATTGTTGGTGGTGCCGAGGCTTTGAAAGAAAAATAAAAAAGAGGATAGGGTATCTCAATGAATAAGGGAAAAATTAATCAAATTATTGGACCAGTAGTTGATGCTAAGTTTAATGAAGGTGAACTTCCTGCTATTTATAATGCCATCAAAATAAATCGTGAGGATGAAAGCGAGCTGGTTCTTGAGGTACAGCAACATTTAGGAGAAAACATCGTCCGTTGTGTCGCCATGGATTCAACAGATGGTTTGGTTCGCGGAATGAATGTCATCGATACGGGAGGTCCAATAACAGTTCCGGTCGGACCAGAGGTTCTTGGCCGCCTGATTAATGTTATCGGTGATCCAATAGATGAAATGGGAGACTTAAAAACATCAAAAAGGTATCCGATTCATCGTTCGCCTCCTCGGTATGAAGATCTGAGTATAGCCTCTGAGATTCTTGAGACAGGTATAAAGGTTGTTGATCTTCTTGAACCGTACTCAAAGGGTGGAAAAACAGGATTGTTCGGAGGGGCCGGTGTAGGAAAGACTGTTCTGATTATGGAATTGATTCGTAACATCGCCACAGAGCATGGCGGATATTCTGTGTTTTCCGGAGTGGGAGAGAGAACACGGGAAGGAAATGATTTATGGCTGGAAATGAAAAGCTCAGGTGTTATTGATAAGACAGCGCTTGTGTTTGGACAGATGAATGAGCCACCCGGGGCAAGACAGAGGGTTGGCCTTTCAGGGTTAACACTTGCCGAATACTTTCGTGATGAAGAAGGTAAAGATGTTCTTTTATTCATAGATAATATTTTCCGATTTACTCAGGCCGGGTCGGAAGTATCAGCCCTTCTGGGGAGAATGCCATCCGCGGTTGGGTATCAGCCAACATTGGCAACTGAAATGGGGGAATTGCAGGAAAGAATTACCTCGACCAAAAATGGATCGATTACCTCTGTACAGGCGATCTATGTTCCGGCTGATGATTTAACCGATCCGGCACCTGCAACCACTTTCGGGCATTTGGATGCAACGACAGTATTATCGAGAAAAATTGTCGAAATGGGTATTTATCCGGCAGTTGATCCACTGGATTCAACCTCGCGAATTCTTGATCCCAGAGTTGTGGGTGATGATCATTATTATACAGCTAAATCAGTTCAACAGATATTACAGAAGTATAAAGATTTACAGGATATTATTGCGATTTTAGGTATGGATGAATTATCCGAGGAAGATAAAATCGTGGTATCCAGGGCGAGAAAAATACAACGCTTTCTCTCCCAGCCATTTTTTGTCGCAGAGGAATTTACCGGTACTCCGGGTAAATATGTACCTCTTGATGAAACAATTAGGGGATTCAAAGGGATCGTAAATGGAGAGTATGATCATATTCCCGAACAGGCATTTTACATGCAGGGAACAATGGAAGAAGTGGTAGAGACAGCTAAAGGGATGGAAGCGTAAATAAAACCGTTTGAAGAACCTGTTTTTCAAAATATTAGTGGATGGTATAAATGATCGAGTTAAATGTTGAAATTGTTACTCCGGATGGGATTGTTTTTACAGGTGAAGTGACAGCTTGTACTGCTCCGGGTGCAAAGGGTCAGTTCCAGATGCTGACCGGCCATGCACCGTTTTTAGCTAATCTTCAAATTGGTGAAATCAAGATAGAAAAGCACGATGGTTCAAGAATTATAGCGACCAGTGGTGGATTTCTTGAAGTTAAAGATAATAATATAAGTATTATTGTAGAATCAGGGGAATTTGCCGATGATATTGATGTTGCTCGTGCGAAAGAAGCAGAGGAGCGGGCAAGAAAGAGATTGGAGGATAAAGGAGATATAGATCTCATTAGAGCTGATTTCGCACTATTAAGAGCATTAAACAGATTAAAAGTCTCTTCCCAGATTTAAATCGTCTATTTTTTTAATTTTTTTCTAAAACTATACCGGTTTTATGCCGAATACATATTATATTTTTTACTGTTTTTTCTTGATTAATTAATTGAAAAGTTTAAATTAACGTAAATTAGTTAAATAATAAGGTATTACTTAAGTTTTGGATGGGGGTATGAAGATAAAAAGTCGTTTCATATTCCTCGCAATTTTTCTTTCATTTATCATTTCTCAACAGATTTTTTCTCAAGTACAAACGTCCGATGATGATAATTTTCAGCAGGCGTTGCAGGAATACATAAACAAAAATTTGTTGAGGTTTGGTAAGAATGAAATCGCACGCGAGAGATTCTTGATCCAACAGATGAGGGATATTAATGCGGAAATTAAATCCCGCGTAACAAACGTATCTGCTGTGCGTGATCAATATTTTGCAGGTCTTCTAACTCGTTTGGAAGAACTGGATGCCTTCCGCAATCGTCTGAGCGATTATAATTCAGCCACCTTAAATTCATTTATTGATCAGTTGGAGAATCGCATAACGGTTACCATCGATGAGGGGGAGATTAATTACAGACGGCAAAAGATTTTCGAAGACGGAATACAGGTGCTCTATATTGCAGAAGAAATGCTGAAACTTGATCGGGGAGCCAGACTTGATGGCAATCCGCAATTAACTCAACAATTACAATCATCCAATCAGAAATTATTAGATTCTTTTGGTGACGCGCGCGGTTCAGAATCCGTCGTCTCTTATTCACCAAGCTCAGGGAATGCAACTATCTGGGATCTTTTCGTTGAATGGAAAAGAACAAACACGCTCCAATTCGAGGCCCGTTGGACAGATATTCAGGTAATTAAGAACAAACTGCTGAGAAATGGTACATCAATGGAAAAGGACCGGATGTTTAAACGAGAATTAGGTTCTGCACTTCTTGCTTATAATTTTCGAAACTATGATTTATCTAACCGACTATTTGAAGAAATTTTGACCCGGTACACATTTATTAATACGCTGGATGACATCTATTTTTATAAAGGTGAGACCAATTTTCAGATTGACCGTTTTGATGCAGCAAGTCAAGCCTATTTAAATTTGATAAACCAATATCCAACATCTCCTTATACTTTTAAAGCCTATGCAAGACTGATAGCTATTGCTCATCAATTTGGAGATTTACAGAAAGTCGATCAGTACTATTATGAATTTGAAAAAGTTGTGGTAGCTTCAGATCCTCTGGTTGATGAGATTCGATTTATCGCTGCAATTTCAGCTGTATCACGCGGTGCATATGAAGAATCTATAAATATTCTTAACAATATTTTACCTGCTTCTGAATTTTACATTGATGCACGTTACGTTTTGGCCCAGGCCTATGTGGGGGCCAGCAAGTTCGATGAGGCAGAAAATGTTTTATTAGGTATTGTGAATAACTATAATACACCACCTGATTACCACTTCAATGTTTATCTAAAACTTGCATATATCTCTTATGAGAAGGGAACTTATCAGCAGGCAATCGGATATCTGGATAATATTGGGGGTAATTTTTCACTATATGACCGAGTTCTTATGGCCTATGGATGGAATCATTACAAAGAAGAATTACTCACAGAGGAAAAAAACAGGAATTTTGATATAGTAAAAAAATATCTCTATATATTGACACAGGAATTTCCCAACTCCGATTATTATCTGGAAGCCAAAAGTCTTTTAGCCTATATTTATCAACTGGAAAAAAATACGCATGGCGCGATCCAACAATATGAATATGTCTATCAGACAAGCCATACACAGAATATCTCCAATGTAAATATTCAAACACGTGACCGAATAAAAAATCAACTTTATAATATAGAGACCGAAAAGAATAGGGCAATTCAAACCAACCAGGAGATGAGGTATCTACAGGCAAATGATAGATATCTTAGTTTACAAGATAGTCTGATGGTCCTCAGCTATGCAGAATTAAGTCCGAACAGTATTGCTCTCCAGAGAGAAATCCAGCGCATTCAAACTCAAATCGAACAGTTAGATCATCTACGCATACTGGCCGTTGAAAGAAACAGTGCTGACATGATTGGGCGGATCGATGACTTGAGAGAAAATCTCACAAGTGAATTGGAGGATGCGCGAGAATTGGAATCATATTCTATTTTGGGCATCAACTATTATGATGAACATCCCCACGCACGCAAAGAGAGTTTGACGGAGGATCAGAATAAGAAAATTAAGGAAATGCGTGCGGAAACTGAAAAGCAGCAACTGGAGCTGGGAAATAAAATTAAAGATATTGATGCCAAGAAGGAAGGGGCAAGAAGATCAAAGAATTATAGGGAACTGGTATTATTGGATATCCAACGTGATCGGTATAGTGAACTGTTGAGAAAGTATGATTTTATGCATACAGTTACTTATGATATGGAAGTTGCAGAATCTGAGATTCAACTTCAAAAGTGGAGCAATTATGGCGCCTTCGGAATCGCCAATGTCAATTTTTCTGTGCGTCAGGGTAATAAAGAAAAAATTGCCTATTATAGTCAACAGATTGATACGATAAACCGTATTCTCAATAATCGTAAAACTCTACTTGATTACAAAATTGCTCTGATCGATGGTGAAATAAATTTTATGACACGGAAAGTGCGTAGACAGGAACGTTTAAGAGAAAGGGCAGAACTGGATCGTAAATTCGAAGAATCATACTTTGATACACATACCAGTGAATTTCAGGAAACAGGAACATCACCGCCTGACTTTAACCAGGAAGAAGAAACACCCATCGAAGAGGAAGAATAGGTCATTTAATACTATTAATTTTGCTTGTTTAAAGTAAAATTGGAATTGAATATGTTTAAAAAAGACTCAAACTTTTATATACTTTTTATTCTGGTATTTTCAGTTTTCTTATTTACCTTTGTCGTTTTCCCGGGATTAATGTATGCCCAGGACAGAGAAGAACGTCAACTAAAGGTACTAGGAGATACTTTGTTTCAATCGATGAGTATTGAAGAACTCAAGAATATTCAATCTGAGTACAAAAAACGGATCGATAGAATTACCGGTGAAGAAGGTAAAACCCGTGACAGGGGTTTAGAGGTAACAGAGGAATTCCTGAAACGTGAAGGTGGTAATATCAAGGATCAGGATAAAATATTAATCAGACTGGCTGAATATTACTATGATCAGGCAGAGGAACAATATTTTGCTGAGAATGAAGATTACGATCTCGTATATGCAAAATTTGTGGAACAACTGGATCAATATTATGACGGGCAATTAGAAACTGAACCGATAGAACCGCCGCAGCCGAAATATGATTATTCAAAAGTGATTGAGGTATATGATAAGATTTTGAAAGAGTATCCCAATAGTGATTTTGCTGATGACGCTTTATATACAAAATCTTATTTATTACAACAAATGGGTCAGGGTGTAGAATCACGTAAGATATATCAGGAAGTGATTGATCGATATCCTGAAAGTCATTTTGCCGCCGATTCATATATGAGGCTTGCGGAATATTACTTTGATCCCAGAGAGGATAAGGATACTGAGCAAACAATCGTTGAATTACAACGGGCGATCAGATTATACAAGAAGGTCCTTCAATATCGTGATTCAAAAAGGTATGATGAAGCTTTATACAAGCTGGGTTGGAGCTATTATCGTTTATCCGCAACGGATCCCGGATACTACTCCGATGCGATTATTTATTTTCTGGCAGTGGTAGATGATATTACCCGTGCTGAAATTCTTGATCCAAAAAATAAGGCCTCCAATCCGAATGTAAAAGATGAAGCCATACAATATATTGGTATCAGTTTCTCAGATGACGAAACCTACGCCTATGCCGGAGTCAATAATGCACGTCGATTTATAGAAGATATTGGCGGACGTGAGTATGGTGTGGAAATAATGAGATCTCTGGGGCAGACATACCAGACTACAGAGCGGAACAATGAAGCAATTGATGCTTACACAGCACTTCTGGATATGTATCCTCTGTACAAAGAAGCTCCTCTGATTAAACAAAATGTATCGGTAACATATTATAATCTTGGTAATGATTCTGCGGCATACTATACACGGGATGAACTGTTCAGAAATTATAATCCTAAATCGGAATGGTATGCTAATCTGGAATCTTCTGATTCTCCTGACAGGTTAACTTATTTGAAGGAAGGGCATAAACTGACAGAAAGAGCCCTGCAAACAAATATAACCCTTGATTTCCTTAAGGCCCAGGAACTTGATGAAACAAATCAATCTTCCCTAACTATGTATAAGAGGGTTGCTAAACAATGTGAGGAGTATCTGGAAGTATTTCCGACAGATACTAATGCTTATAGTGTGAATTGGAATTATGCCCAAATATTGGATTTAAAATTGAACCGTTTTGAAGAAGCTTATGAACAATATATCCATGTAAGTAACGATTATTTGGAAACCGAATATCAACAAGATGCTGCTAATAATGCAATATTTGTTGCGGATACGCTGGCCAAAATGCTGTTTCAAGGTGTAACCGATACAGCTCTGGCGGGAATAGAAATTTCATCTGTCGCTGATGAAGAAGCCTTGAGGCCGGAAATCCTGACCAATGAAGAAAAACGGTTGATTGAGGCATATGATAATTACATCCGTCTTTTCCCGGATGATGAAAGTACACCAAAGTATCTGGCAAATGCTGGTGCCATTTACTTTAATCATAAACAATTCGCTGAGGCTCGCGTTTACTTTAAGACTCTTGTTAATAGATTCCCGGGAGCAAAAGAAAAGACTCTGGCCTATCGATCTATTATGGATTCCTATTTTTATCTGGGGCAATTCGAGGATAGTGAATTTATCGCGAAAAGAATTTTACAATCCGAAAATCTTCCCGATGAAGAAAGAATATTTGCCCAAAAACGATTGGCCGCTTCCATATTCAACCATGCAAAATTATTTGAGGATCAGGGTCAGTTTATGGATGCTGCTAATGAGTTCAGACGTGTATTTATAGAATCTCCGGAAGATACGGTTTACGCTGAAGCAGGCTTGTTTAATAGTGGACGAAATTACGACAAAATAAAGGAATGGGAAGAGGCACTTGATACTTATATACTTCTCGCCGATCAATTTCCTGCATCAAAATATGCCATCTCTTCATTGAAAAATGCAGCAGAAGATAACAAAGAACTGAAAAGGTTCTCTGATGCAGCTGGAATTTACGAGCGTATATACAGTCGCCAGATCAGTATTCCTGAAGAGGCGGAAGTCGCTTTATATAATGCCGCATATTATTATAAAGAAGGTGAAGACTGGCAAAATGCAATCAGGCTCAACAACCAGTATATAGCTACTTTCCCGGATAACCCGCTTTCCACAGATTTTTATTTTGCAACGGCCGGTTTTTATTTAAAACTTGACAACTTGACTGAGGCTAACAGAATCTATGCAGAATTTGCTACAAAATATCCTGATGATCCACGTGGTGTCCAGGCATTTTATGAACGAGGTACATACTATCAGGATGATGGACAGTTGAATTTAGCTAAAGTGGAATATCAAAAGGCTATTGATAAGAGTGAATCCCTTAACAGAAAAGGATTAGATCCCAATAGATATTATACCGGTGAATCGCTCAATAAGATGGTGGATATGTTATACACCGAATATAATTATATCGAGATCACGCAGCCGGCCAGCAATATTGAAAGACAACAGGCAAGGATGCGGAACCTGATTAAAGAAATTTCGGCCAACGATTTGAAAATAATTGCTAATGGATCTATAAGAAGTTTTGAAGCTGCTTATAGAAATGCTGAAGTATACGAAATTTTTGCCGATAAGTATGCAAATCAAGAAATAACTCCAAATCTGAGCGCAGATCAAAAGTTTATCGAAAATAAGCAGATAAGGGATGCTTCAGCTGGATTGTATGACAAAGCGGTCGATGAATATATAAAGGCGATGGAAAATATACCGATAATTGCTGAAAAACTGGATGTGGACTTATTTGCTATAGATACGATGGTCACAGAAGTAGATATTTCTGATACTACTTTTGATGATACAACCGGAATGGTTGCTCGTGCAGAAGTCGTTGATTCGACAAAGGAAATTGGTTTGAAGTGGTATAGTAAAGCGACAAAAAAGATATCTTTTCTCTATTATAAAGAGGCAGATATTACCAAGATGAATATTTCGGAAGCTCTTAAAACGCAGAATCCACAGACCGATCCTTATTTACAGATATTATTTCAGGCACAGCTAATCACAAAATTAATTAATCCGGCCATAGAACAGACTATCGGAGCACACCAGAAAAATATTGACGAAGCAAAAATATTAGGTTTAAGTAATAAATATGTTGAAGAATCAAAACGACAAATTTTGCTTACATCAAATATATCTCCCCAGGAGGTTGAAAAGCTGGCATTCCTCGCTCTAAGAGACTATTCACAGCAGATGAGGGAATACAGACGTCTGGTGGAGTCAGAGTATGGAACGCTTAATAGGCAGGGTAAAGACTACATGGCGATTAAGGATGATGTCCAGCAATTGATAGATCTTTCCAAAAACCTGGCAATTGGCGCGATAGATAACTTTAAAAATACTCTTGATTGGGCAAAAGAACATGGGATTAAAAACGATCTTGTTCGTACGACTGAAATTCGCATGCTTCGCATTGCGGTTGAAATGACTGATCTCTATGATGCTTACTATGATAGTGCCGTGGTAAAGCAGGATTATTACCAGGTACGATTTGATTCAACAGAAAATTATAATTATGATGATGCTTTTCTCTTATATCAGGATCAGACTTTTAGTTTTAAGGAGTACGGACAGGAAATACTTGACCATGCTTTTCAGTTAAAGGAAGAGTATGAAATTTCAAATTTGTGGGGTAATAAAGTAGTAGCTAAATTGATCGCTATCGATCCTGCAACATACGCAGGTGCAGTAGAAAGAGAAAAAGTGGTAATTGAAAGTGATGAATCCTGGCTGGTATCTAAAACATACACCCCGGGATATAACAGAGAAGATTTTGATGACTCAGAATGGAAGAATGCCGGAATAGTTGCTTCTGCCTATAACCAGTTTGTCGATCTTGGCGTTGATCCGAAGCCAATGTGGTACCCCAAAAAGCAGGTTGTTGTCGATACTTCTCAGGTTTCTCCTTTTGACACAACATTTGGAATGAGCGATTCTCTGGCTGCTGTAGATTCGCTGGGTCTGGCTGTCTCTGATACAACGATGCAAGAAATGGACCCTCTGGCGGAGACAGAAGTTTCAACATTTGATGAGACAGTTGCAGATTCACTGATGGGTGATACAGTTCAGGTATATTTCAGAAAGAAGATTACTCTCGATGGTACTCCTGTCGATGGGTATTTTTATATTACTGCGGACAATGATTTTAACTTTTTCTTAAATGAAGAATATATCACTGATGATGAAGATGATAATTTTGCAATTATTGATACAGTTGATTTCGGATATATTTCTTACGCAGTAAAACAAGGTGTAAACATCCTCTCTATTCGTGCAATCGATACGGATAATTCACAACAGGGTGTTAAACTTTATGGATATTTTGAACTGATTCCTCTGGATATTATCGCTGCGGTTGAGCAAGGTAGTCATGTAGCAGCCCTGGATGTTGATCCGGTAATTTTAAGGCGGATCAATACGCTTAACAAAAACCGTATAACGGTGAGGTAAGGAAATAATGAATTCGATCATTAAATTATTTATCTTTCTGATCCTGGTCGTACCAGGTTTAGTGGCTCATGCGCAACCCACTCAAACTGATGACCAGATATATGAATTTATTGCTGTTGAGGAGAAACCGGTTGTCTCAAGAGATGCACAGCCCATTTATCCACAAAGTGCAATAAATGCAGGTATAGAAGGTACCGTCGTTGTGACGATCGTTGTGGACAAAAATGGTAATGTGACTAATACTGAAATTTTTAGTTCGATTCCACAACTTAATAACGCCGCTCTACGGGCTGCGAGAAGTAAAGTATTTTCACCGGGATTGATTAATGGTTTACCTGTAAACACGAGAATGAATATTCCGGTTGATTTTAATCTTCCGGATGTTTCAACAGGGCCTGACGTTTCAACCGGAGATACGGGAGATTTCATAGATCTGACCGGGCAAGCTGTAAGGATAACGATAGAACCTGAAAGACCACGGGTAAATATTATTGCAGACAGAATTAAACCGGAATTTGACATGATGAATCTTGAAAGATCATATCTACCGGAGCTCACAGGCAAGGGTGAAAAAATTGTTGTCGTTGATCCGAAAGCACGGATAAGAGATGATCTGATTGAAATTAAAAAGATTATAAACAGAAGTAGATGAAACATTAATTAGGAGGAAATTATGGAAGCCTTTTTAGCTGGATTTGGTAGATCATTCTCACCGGGCGACCCCGCGTTCTTATTCATGTATGTCATTAGCCTTTTTGCCGCAGCAGCAATGGCAATCGCGATTGAAAGATTTTACTATATCATGATTCGGTCTAATATAAATGCCGATAAATTTATGGCTGAGATCCGGAAACTGGTTGCTGGCGGAAATATGGATCGTGCAATCGCATTATGTGACAGGGGAAAACAAAAGGCATTGCCGTTCGTGGTATTAAGAGGTTTGAAACGAGCCATTGAGAGCGAAGCTCTCGACTTTAGAGCTATTCAAAATGCTGTAGACGAAGGAACTCTTGAAGTTATTCCAAAACTTCAGGAGCGTACGAATTATCTATCGATGTTCGCGAATGTTTCAACGCTCACCGGACTGATGGGTACAATTTTCGGTCTGATTATCGCGTTTGATGCGGTTGGTGGGAAAGGTATACCTGAAGCTGATAAAACACGTTACCTCGCTGCCGGTATTTCTGCTGCTATGAATACCACTATCTATGGACTGATGGTTGCTATTCCCAGTCTGATTGCTTATACATTTTTGACCAATCGGACAACCAAAATTATTGATGAGATGGACGAACATCTGGTTAAATTAATCAACCTAATAACCGGAAATCGTTAATAAATTAATTTGAGGATCAATCATGGCATATAAACCCTCAATGAGGCGCAGCGGTGTAACAGCTGATATTGAATTAGATATCACGCCTGTCATGAATCTTATGGTTGTGCTAATTCCTCTCCTGCTTCTCGGTGTAGAGATGGTAAAACTTTCGATTGTCGAAATTGATCTGCCACCTGCTTCAGCTGGTGCAGGCAATGCAGCGAATGAGAAAAATCCGGAGAGAGAAAAAGAGAAAAAACTCGGATTGAAAATTGCGATTACCTCCGATGGAATTAGCTTAGCGACCGCCTCGGCAGTAATGTCGGGTGAGCAGGGAGAAGGTCCCACCATACCGATTCAGGCTGATGGTGAGCAGAATCTTGATTTGCTAAAGGACAAGCTTGTTGAGATTAAGAAGGCGATTGCAGACAAGGGATTTAAAGACAAGAATACGGCGATTATCACTGCTGGAAAAAATATCGAGTATCAGGTAATAATAAATATCCTTGATACAATTCAGAGTTACGAAGACGACAAAGGTGATGTTCAGCCCTTATTCCCACAAGTAAATTTCGGACAGGTTGTTATTTAAGGAGAGGTCATAAAATGGCTTTTATACCCTCAAAGTCAAAAAAACATAATACACAGTTACAAGGTAAACTGAATATGAATTCCATGATGGATATGATGACTATTATCCTTCTGTTTCTTCTGAAATCATATTCAACAACGGGTGCCCTGGCTACCCAGAGTGAAAGTCTTAAATTACCGGAATCAGTACGTACAATAAAACCTAAGAAAGAATTAAATGTTTCCATTGCCAAGGATGTGATTCTGGTAAATGAGCAACCGGTAATGCTGACGGCGGATGTCCCACCAAATGAGATTATTATACCTAAATTGGAATCAAAATTGCGGGAATATGCACAAATGCAAAAAAATCTGGAAATCGAAGTTGGCAAAGAATTCACTCATGAAGTTATCATTCAGGGAGATCAATCCATCCCATATGAACTGTTGTTCAGGGTGATGTATACCTGCGGTCAATCGGAATTTAATAAAATGCGCTTGTTGACTGTCACCCGCACGTTAGCTGAATAAAACATATGTATTATTTATGAGTATTAATCGAAAAGAATGAAGGATTAATATGAAAGAAGATAATAAAGACAGCAAGGCACCAAAGCCTGTAACTTCCGGAGGGGGTGCTGCTGCTTTTCGTTTAACCGGCTTCCCTAAAGAGTTTGAACGCAATATCTGGGAGGACATGGATAAGCGATATATGCTTATTATGTTGTTTTCCTGGGTTTTTATTTATGGCATTGCGTTTATTTTAGGTGCAATAAATTATGACGAGGCAGCCCTTGCTGCAAAGGCACGACAGAACTATCTGGATAAATTTTATCAGGCCGGAATTGTCGCTGATATTGTTGATACAGAAGAGACTATAGAAGGTTTTAGTGAGGATGAAGGGGAAGAGGAGGAAGATGAACGAGCAAAACGTGATCGCGGTACAACGGCGGAAACCCGTGGACCCTCAGCACGAGAGATTGCACAGCAAAGACGGGCCGCTGCCGCTGCCAGAGGTGCGGCACGTCGGCAGATGGAACAGCAAATTGCCGGAACGGGTGTGCTAGGTTTGTTGTCAGCTGCAGGCGGAGGTGGTACTGGAGACGCGGTCGTAGATGTCTTGGGTGATGCAGGCGTCGGTGCCGGAGATCTGAGCGATGTACTTTCCGGTGTTGGTGGACTGGCCACAGCGACCTCATCCGGACAACGATCACGTCTGGGAAGTCGAGGTGGCGGTCGAGTAGACGGTAGTGCCGATGTTAATGAACTATTATCCGGAATCGGTGGAGCTGGTTCAGCAAATATAGGTAGAAAAGGATCGATCAAAATGGCTATGGATGCTGCTCGTGTGAGTGGAAAAGGATCAAAAGCAGCTAATAGAGGTAGTGACGAACTATCCAGAGTTATTAATAGTCATAATGATGCTATTGAATATTGTTACAAAAAAGAGTCAAAGCTAAATCCAAATCTAAAAGGTGATATACAAGTTGAGTTTACCATAGGCTACAATGGACGGGTAAAAGCTGTTCGTATTGTCAGATCGTCCCTGCGGAGCAAAAATGTCGAAAGCTGCATGAGTGGTCGTATCAGAGGATGGCGTTTTAAACCCATCGATAAGAGCGAAGGAGATGTAAAAGTAAGACAGAAATATATATTTGGATAAAAAAACCACCAATGTATAAAAAAAAAGCCACTTATAAGTGGCTTTTTTTTTATCTTATAGTGATAATTAAAAGATTTTAAGAGAGATTTGATAAATGAAATATCGAACACACAATTGTGGTGAGCTCAGATCTGAGCACAAAGGACAGGTTGTACAATTATCCGGATGGGTAAAAAACTGGCGGAATCATGGAGGTTTGTTATTTATAGATCTTCGTGATCGATATGGTATAACACAGATAGTATTTAATCCGCAGCAGGGCAAAACGCTCTATGAAGAAGCAATGACGCTCAGATCTGAATATGTCATATCAGTTCAGGGCAAGGTGAATTTTAGGCCTGAAGGTATGGTTAATAAAGATATGAGCACAGGTGAAATAGAGATTTCAGCTGAAAAATTGAATATTCTCAATGTTGCACAAACGCCTCCTTTTGAAATTATGGACGAAATAGATGTGCACGAAGAATTAAAGTTAAAATATCGGTATTTGGATCTTAGAAGAACTGCAAATAAAAATAATATTCTACTTCGGAGTCAGCTGTATAAAATTGTTCACGATTTTTTTCATCAAAATGATTTTGCTGAAATTGAAACACCTTTCCTGATGAAAAGTACCCCTGAAGGTGCCCGAGACTTTCTGGTACCCAGTCGAAATTATAAAGGGAAATTTTACGCACTACCTCAATCTCCTCAAATTTATAAACAGATCCTTATGATAGCTGGGTTTGACCGGTACTTTCAAATTGTAAAGTGTTTTCGTGATGAAGACTTGCGAAAAGATCGTCAACCGGAATTCACACAGATTGATATTGAGATGTCATTTGTAGATGAATCGGATGTTATGGATGTTTCGGAAAATCTGGTTAAAAAAATTTATAAAGAAATAAAAGATAAGGAATTAAAAACTGATTTTCAGAGAATGTCTTATCAGGAAGCACTGTCTAAATACGGTAGTGATAAACCGGATCTCAGATTTGATTTGAGTATCACAGTTCTGACCGATGTGTTTAATGAAACGCAGTTTAATGCTTTTTCAAGTGTTATTGATGATAACGGAATTATTGCTGGTTTATGTGTTGAAGGTGCTGACCGGTTCTCACGCAAACAGATCGATAAGGTAACTGACTTTGTGAAAAATCATGGGGCCAAAGGACTGACATGGTTTAAACATCTGGAGAATACACTCGAAGGTCCAATAGTTAAGTTTTTATCCGATAGAGAGAAAAATGAGGTCATTCAAAAAACAAAATCAAAAAATAATGACATCATCTTTATAGTTGCCGGCAAAGAAGAGGAAACCTTCTCTATTTTGGGAGAGTTACGATTATATCTCGGTGCATATCTTGATCTGATAGATAAGACAAAAGATAGTTTTTTGTGGATCATTGATTTTCCGATGCTTGAGTTTGATCATGAGGAGAACAGGTTTGTTGCCAGGCATCATCCGTTCACAAGTCCCATTACAAAAGATATTGATTTGCTCGAGAAAGAGCCAACCAAAGTAAAAGCACGCGCATATGATTTAGTAATGAACGGAAACGAAATTGCCGGTGGGAGTATTCGTATCCATCAGGCATCCCTGCAACAACGTGTATTTCAGATGTTGGGTATTTCGAAACAGGAAGCAGAAGATAAATTTGGCTTTTTACTGACCGCACTGGAATACGGAGCGCCGCCTCATGGGGGTATCGCTTTTGGTTTTGATCGTCTGGCAATGCTTCTGGCAAATGCAAATTCTCTGCGGGATGTTATCGCTTTTCCAAAAACAACATCTGCACTTTCTCTTATGGATGGTTCACCTTCACCTGTTTCGGAAAAACAATTGTCTGAATTGGGACTTCGTCTGGAGCCAAATAAAAATTAAATATGTGAAAAAATTTTACATTAAAACAAAAAATATATTTATATATTACTATAATTGCCGAGTATATATATAAATCATTTAAATATTTTATAGATCGGTATCAGTAATATTCAAATTTTTCGGACTTATCATCAAAAACAGGGATTAATTGCTGAAAAAATAAAAAATCGGCACAAATCTTGCACCTAAATTATAGGGTTTTGTTGGTATTTTTATTTTCTATAAATATCATTAAAAATTGACTTTATGAAAAAAATGTAATATTATTCCACTTGACAAATATTTGTATATTTATTATGTTAATCTCAATTATATCTCAACCCATAATAAAAACTTTTTAGGAGGCTTGGAGTATGAAACTGTTACTAAATTCACTTAGGGTATTCCTGTCTATTGGTCTGCTTGCCGGACTTCTTGCCAGCTGTGCCAGCCATCCCGATGAAGACCAAATTAAAGCTCTTGAGGAAACAAAAGCAGCAGCTTTATCGGCGGAACAGGCATTGGCCCAAAAGAAACAGGACAGTAGTGATCTTGAAGCGAAGCTTGAGGCAAAAAAAGCGGAGCTAGAAAAAGTGAAGAAAGAGAAAGAACTCGTTCTTCAACGTTTAGAACAGAAAAAATCAGAAATGTAATTAGCTTAGCTTTATAATTAGGAGGCACAAAACATGAAAGTCATGAAAATCGTTCTTTATCTTATATTAGCACTGGCCCTCAGTTCCGTTTCATTCGCTCAATCTTACAATTATGAAGAAATGGAAATGGATGAATATAATGCCTTGTTGCAAGAATGGCAGGCCAGACTTGATGCATCGAATCAGGGAATTGCTGGTGAAGATACAAAAATTGCTGATGTAACCAAACAGACTGAAGATGTACAAGCGCAAATTGATGCGCTCTGGGATGAAATTTATGCCGCTTTGGGATCTTCTAAAGCAGAAGATGAAGCGTATAAAAAAGAAATTCAAGCGCTACGTTCAGATGTTAGCGCACTTCTTGGAATGAGCCCTGATGAGATCTACAGAAGAAAAGGTGAAATTCAGGGATTTAAGGATCGTCTTGCGGAATTCCGAACAAATAATCTGGCCCTCTTATCAGATAATATAGCTGCTCTTGATAACATTGAGAGTATGATCATGCAGGCAGAAGAAAAAGCAAAACCAGTACAACCAGATACTTATTCGGTTGTACGTGGGGATTTTCTGTGGAGAATCGCTTCAATGAACGACATATATGGTGATCCATATGCATGGAGCAGAATTTATACCTCCAACAGAGATCAAATTAAAGATCCTGATTTGATCTTTCCCGCGCAGATTTTCCAAATTCCAAGAGATGTCGGTCCTAATGAACATCTTGTTATAAAAGGTGAATTCCTTTCCAAGATTTCAGGATACTCGAATGTTTACGGCAGCCCTTTCAAATGGCAAAAACTGTATGAGGCAAACAAAGAAGTTGTAACCGATCCTAATATTATTTATCCTTATCAGGTATTGTCTATTCCACGCAACTAATATTTTGTATGCAATAGACATAAACATAATAGGTTCTAATAAAAAAGCTCTTAATCGTTCAGATTAAGGGCTTTTTTTATTAAAAATTGTAAAACGGAGAATATATTTGTCAGAGGAGCTTGAAAGAGAATTTCTTATTAAGGATACAGATCCACTTATCTTTTTTGGAGCCAACGATCGGAACCTCAAGATAATAGAAAAGCATTTTTCCGTCTTTATCTTTGGACGTGGAGATAAGATCACAGTTAGTGGTAAGGCAAAAGAAGTTGATCAGGTTATTGAGCTCCTCAGCGAGTTAATTTTTATTATAAATAAAAATAAACGATTAACCAGAACGGATCTTCTTACAACGATACAAATCATTAAGGGAGAATCGCAGGAAGAAAGGGATGTTCCAAAAGCAAAGGACGAATTAAACTCTGTCGTATTATTCACAGATGCAGGGTATGTAAAACCCAGTACACCCGGCCAAATAGAATATATGCAATCTACAAAAGATAATGATATCGTCTTTTGTATCGGTCCGGCCGGGACTGGCAAAACATATCTGGCCGTTGCCCTTGCCATCGCCTATCTGAATAAGAAAATCGTTAACAAAATTATTCTTGTCCGGCCGGCTGTAGAGGCCGGTGAAAGCTTGGGTTATCTGCCCGGGGATTACAGGGAAAAGATCGATCCATATCTTCGTCCTCTTTATGACGCCCTGACTGATATGCTTCCGCGCGACCGCTTGCGTAAACTTATGGATCAAGAGGTGATAGAAGTTGTACCAATGGCCTTTATGCGCGGACGCACCTTAAACGATGCATTTGTTCTATTGGATGAAGCACAAAATTGCACATTCCTTCAAATGAAAATGTTTTTAACGCGGCTAGGATTTAATTCCAAATCAGTAATAAACGGCGATATCACCCAGATTGATTTACCGGATAAAAAATTATCCGGTCTCGTCAGTATCCAAAATATTCTACAGGGTATTGAGGGGATTAAGTTTGTTCACCTGGGAGCAGAAGATGTAGTTCGACACCGTCTGGTTAAGGAAATAATTAGTGCCTATGCCCAACGCAATGATAACGATTCGTAACTAATATATTCTGCACTTAGTTCACTGCTTGAATTAAAAATGAAAAATATTTACATTAACTAGATTCTTTTTATAACAGGGGAAATCTCATGAAATCTCTCAGAGAGGTTGTTATTGTTGGTGCCGCTAGAACACCAATTGGCTCCTTTATGGGTAGTTTAAGCTCACTTCCTGCCACGAGATTGGGAAGTATTGTCATCGATGAGGCTCTCAACCGTGCTGGAATTGAAAAATCGGTTGTTGATGAAGTGATAATGGGAAATGTATTAGTTGCAGGCGAAGGACAGGCCCCGGCCAGACAGGCCGCTCTGGGGGCAAATTTACCTGAATCGACAGAGTGTTTAACGATAAACAAAGTGTGCGGTTCAGGACTAAAATCAGTAATGCTGGCCTCCCAATCAATCATGGTTGGTGATGCGGATGTTGTTGTTGCCGGCGGTATGGAAAGTATGAGTAATGTGCCATACTATCTTTTTAAGGCCAGGAATGGTTTTCGTATGGGCGATCAGAAGTTAGTAGATGGTATGATATTTGACGGACTGTGGGATGTGTACAACGACTTTCACATGGGGAAGGCAGCAGAATTATGTGCCCGTGAATGCAATATATCCAGACATGCTCAGGATGAGTTCAGTATTATGAGCTATCAACGAGCGTTGGATGCTCAAAAAGCAGAGAAATTTAAAGATGAAATAGTAGCGGTGTCCATTCCGCAACGAAAAGGGGATCCTCATATAATTGATACAGATGAGGAACCGACAAAAGTTAGCTTTGATAAGATTCCCAATTTAAAGCCTGTATTCGATCAGGAAGGTACTGTTACGGCAGCTAATGCTTCTTCGATCAATGATGGTGCAGCTGCAGTTGTTCTTATCGCTGAAGAGAAGGCAAAAGAATTGGGCCTCAATCCAATGGCAAAAATCGGAGCACAAGCTTCAACTGCTAAAAAACCGGAATGGTTTACTACAGCACCGGCTGATGCTGTACAGAAATGCCTGAAAAAAGCTGATCTGAATACCTCAGATATAGATCTTTACGAAATAAACGAAGCGTTTGCGGTGGTTGCTTTAGCGGTAAATGAAATTTTAGATCTCAATGTGAACAATGTGAATGTGAACGGAGGAGCTGTTGCACTAGGTCATCCAATTGGGGCAAGCGGTACAAGAATATTGGTAACATTATTGTATGAAATGGAAAAAAGAGCCGCCAATCGTGGATTAGCCAGCCTCTGTATAGGTGGGGGAGAAGCATCTGCATTGATAGTTGAAATGTGAAATAAGGGAGATGTCATGGATGAAAATAAGATTTCGATTATTGGAAGTGGAACTATGGGTAATGGGATTGCCCATGTATTTGCTTTTCGTGGCTATAACGTAACTCTTATCGATGTAAGTGACGAAATTCTCGAAAATTCCCTTGGCACTATCAAAAAGAATATGGAACGTCAGGTTAAAAAGGAATTAATTTCTCAGTCAGATATGGAAAAAGCTTTTTCAGAAATTAAGATCTCGACAGAGCTGGAAAAAGCAGCTGACAGTTTTCTGGTAATAGAAGCAGTAACGGAGATTAGTGTTTTAAAGAAAGAATTATTTCAGAAATTAGATAATATTTGTGACACGGATACAATTTTATCAACCAATACATCTTCTATCTCTATTACTGAATTAGCTACGGTAACACAAAGAATAAGCCAGGTTATCGGCATGCATTTTATGAATCCGGTTCCGGTTATGAAACTTATTGAAGTTATCAGAGGATTATCAACTTCTGATGAAACTTACCAAAAGATTCACGAGGTTTCACTAAAACTCGGAAAAACACCTGTTGAAGTTAATGATTATCCTGGCTTTATTTCTAACAGGATATTGATGCCAATGATAAATGAGGCAATTTATTGTCTGATGGAAGGTGTGGCAAGCCGGGAAGCGATTGATACAGTCATGAAACTTGGTATGGCCCATCCTATGGGGCCTTTAACATTGGCCGATTTTATTGGACTGGATGTTTGTTTATCAATAATGAATGTACTATATGATGGTCTGGGAGATTCGAAGTATAGACCGTGTCCTTTATTAAAAAAGCTGGTCGCAGCAGGTCATCTCGGTAGAAAATCCGAAAAAGGATTCTACGAATATTGATAATATGGGTAAACGAAACATTAAAAGAACTGAAGAACGAGAATTTGCCTTTAAGATGCTATATGCTGGTGAGTTTAATCAAGATCCTTTTAATATTCAAATCGAGCGTTTGGATATGGCATCTCAGGAAAAGGCTACACCATATGTAAGGCGTATATTATCGATTTATGAAACCTCAAAGGAAGAGTTTGATAGGTTAATAAAGGATAAACTCGAAAATTGGGATTTAAAAAGAGTCGCTATCATTGACAAGGTTATCCTGAGATTGGCGATAACAGAAATTTTTCACTTTGAGGATATTCCGCCTGAAGTATCCATTAATGAAGCAATAGAGTTGGCAAAAAAGTATAGTACGGCAGGAAGTAGTAAATTTATTAACGGTCTTCTTGATGCGATTTACAAAAAATATAAACAAAAAAAGAGCTCGAAGATAAAGAAAGAGGGAATATCTGCTGATTAAAAAAAGTATTTAACCTCAGACTATACTAATAATACAGTTCGAATTCGGGAAAGTATGTTATGCCTGTTGCAATTATATCAGATATTCATGGTAATCTTGAAGCACTAAAAGAAGTACTGACTTATATTGATGCCCATGTGATCGAAACTGTCTACTGTTTGGGAGATATCGTCGGATATGGTCCAGACCCCAATGAATGTGTAGAAATAATAGCGGAGAGTTGTGCCCAGGTAGTAATTGGGAATCATGATCATGCCGCCATTGGCTTGACAAGTACAGAGTATTTTAATGATTTTGCAAAGATTTCTACACACTGGACGACTAATAATCTGACCGAAGAAAATAAAGATTTTTTACACGGCCTGGATTTTACATTTGCTACGGATAAATTTTTGGCTGTTCATTCTACTCCATCTGCCCCAACGATGTGGCATTACATCCTTTCAGAGGTGGATGCTCAGCATGAATTTAAATATTTTGATGAAAAAATTTGCTTCATAGGTCATTCACATTTTCCAATTATTTTCAATAATCGGGCAGGATTTACCCGTGCGCCTGAGGTTAAACTGGAAGCTGATGATAAATATGTTGTAAATGTGGGAAGTGTGGGACAACCAAGAGATGGAAACCCAAAGACCTGTTTTTGCGTTTATGATGAGAAAGAAGATAGCGTTCAATTTGTTAGACTGAATTACGATGTCAATAAAACGCGAGAAAAAATTATTAAAGCAGGGTTGCCTGTATTTCTTGCTGATCGTTTAACGAAAGGATATTAACCGAGGTTTATTTAATGTTAGCATCAATAATTACAAAAATATTTGGTAGTAAACCCGATCGGGATTTGAAAAAAATAAAACCCATAGTGGGTATAATAAATGAATATTTTGAGGAATATCAATCGCTCTCAGAAGAAGATTTAAAAGCAAAAACTGATGAATTTAAGCAAAGGCTCCAGGATGGAGAGACTACTGACGATATTTTACCTGAGACTTTTGCTGTTGTCAAGGAGGCTTGCCGAAGGCATAAAGGGAAAAGCTGGAACGTTGTTGGCCATCCTCTTGAATGGGATATGGTACCCTATGACGTGCAGTTGATTGGTGGAATTGTATTACATCAGAGTAAAATTGCTGAAATGGCTACCGGTGAAGGTAAAACGCTGGTCGCTGTACTGCCCACTTATTTAAATGCTTTGGAAGGTAAGGGTGTTCATATCGTTACCGTCAACGACTATCTTGCTCAGCGCGATACGGAATGGATGGGTGAAATATACAAATACCTGGGCCTAACAGTAGGAATTATTTTAAATGAGATGACACCAGATCAACGTCGTGAAGCCTATAACTGTGATATCACCTATGGAACAAATAATGAATTTGGCTTTGATTATCTGCGTGATAATATGGCAGGTTCAGTGGATGATATCGTCCAGATTAGAGGGCATAGCTATGGCATTATCGACGAGGTCGATAATATCCTTATTGACGAAGCAAGAACTCCTCTGATAATTTCCGGTCCGGTAAGTGTTTCTACTCATCGCTATAATGAGATGAAACCACTCGTTGAAAGACTGGTTTCTAAGCAATATAAACTTGTTACTAAATTCATCAGCGAAGGGGAATCTCTGCTTTTAGAAGGTAAAGAAATGGAAGCTGGTGAAAAATTTCTGATTGCGGAAAAAGGAGTTCCCAAACATAAACGTCTTCTGAAAGTTTACCACGAACCCAGCAATAAAAAACTGGTCAGAGATGTTGAAAATATTTTTCTACGCGATAAGGGACAGAATAAAGCATCTGAAGAGAAATATTATGGTGAATTATACTATACGATAGACGAAAAAAATCATATTATCGATCTGACCGAAAATGGAAGAATTGAAATAGCTCCTAACGATCCGGATCTGTTTCTCATCCCCGATATGGGGGAAGGAGTTGCTAAGATTGAAAGTGATTCTTCTTTGTCACCGGAAGAAAAAATAGAGAAAAAAGCAGATTTACATCAGACTTTTTCCGAAAGAAGCGAGCGATTACAGAATATATCACAGCTCCTGCGGGCATTTTCACTATATGAGAAGGATGTTGAATATGTAGTAACCGATGGTAAGGTGTTGATAGTTGATGAGTTTACCGGCCGTCTCATGCACGGTCGAAGATACAGTGATGGATTACATCAGGCAATCGAGGCAAAAGAGAATGTAAAGATTGAGCGGGAAACTCAAACCCTGGCTACAGTAACTCTGCAAAATTATTTCCGCATGTATGATAAATTGGCCGGGATGACAGGAACTGCCGAAACAGAGGCCGGTGAATTTTGGGAAATCTATAAGTTGGATGTACTGGTAATCCCGACAAATGAACCTGTACGCCGAATAGATTATAATGATCTGATCTACCGGACCAAGCGCGAAAAATATAGTGCTGTTATAGATGAAATTGAGAGGATGTATAAAAAAGGACGCCCGGTTCTTGTTGGTACGATATCTGTTGAAGTCTCTGAAACATTGGGTAGAATGTTGAAAAGAAGGGGGATAAAGCATAATGTGCTTAACGCCAAATATCATCAACAAGAGGCTGAAATTGTTAAATTTGCCGGTCAACCAGGAGCGGTCACAATAGCCACAAATATGGCTGGACGTGGGACTGACATTAAATTATCAAGACAAATTGTAAAGTGTTCAGAGGGTTGCTATCTAATAAGACCAGAAGCGACTCCTCCTGATGAAATAGATATAAAGCAATGTGAAGCGAATGTTCCCTGTGGGCTTCATATTATAGGCACAGAACGCCATGAGGCCAGAAGAATTGATCGCCAGTTACGCGGTCGTTCAGGCCGTCAGGGAGATCCAGGATCATCCCGATTCTTTTTATGTCTTGAAGATGATCTCATGCGTCTATTTGGATCAGACCGAATTGCAAATGTTATGAATCGAATGGGTGCAGAGGATGGAGAGGTTATTGTCCATCCTTTGATAACCAAGTCAATTGAAAAAGCACAAAAAAGAGTTGAAACACAGAATTTCTCCATAAGAAAGCGGCTGCTCGAATATGATAATGTAATGAATCAACAACGTGAAGTGATCTATCATCGCCGGACTGTTGCCCTGAAGGGTGAAGATCCAAAGCAGGATGTTTTAGATACTCTTGATGAATTCGTAGAAAATCGTGTAAAGGAATTTATTCAACAAAAATCACATCCGGAAGACTGGGAGATAGATGAATTACTTGAATCGATTAGTTCTGTCATACCTTTAGATATTGTAAGTATCAAAAATAAAGTTTTTTCTTTGGATCGCGATGAATTAATAGAACTAATCAAGTCGATGGCTCTTGAAATATATGATTTGAAGGAGCATCGGATTGGTTCTGAAAGAATGCGTGTTTTTGAAAGGTTTCTTGTTCTGAGGATTATTGATGATGAGTGGAAAGATCACCTCTACGAAATGGATATGCTGAAAGAGGGTATCCATCTCAGAGCATATGGTCAAAAAGATCCTCTTATGGAGTATAAACGAGAAGCCTACCATATGTTTGAAAGTCTTATTGACAGAATAAATGAAAAGACATTAAATATTCTATGGAAATTTCAGGTTCAGGAAGAACCGCAAACACCTCGTCGTAATTTCCCGACACAGCGCATGCGAACTGTCCATGAAAATGCCATGAATCTTGGATTTGCCGGCGCGGAAGAATCAGATATTCAGAAGGCATCGCGGGAACGTTCTGAGAAACTACAACCGGTAAAAGTGGAACAAAAGGTGGGTAGAAATGATCCCTGTCCATGTGGTAGTGGCAAAAAGTATAAAAAGTGTTGTGGTGCAGTCTAAATTCGTTTAATATTTTTCAAGCTCGTTATTAACCACATTTAGCATTATTGCCTTCTCGCGCATTGGTAAGAATGCGCTCTTAAATCCCGCTACAATAATCGATTTTAGATCATTTATATTCAGATTGGCATATTTTGCTGCCAGGCTTAATTCTCTTGTAATGGTTGTATTAGAAATCATCCGATTATCTGTATTGATTGTTATTCTTAATCCAAAATCATAATAAAATTTTAAGGGGTGCTTTTCATAAGAGGGAGCAACCTTGGTTTGAATATTGCTCGTAAGACATATCTCCATGGGAATACGATGATCATTAACATAATTAAGTAAATCACCGTTCTCCAGTAAGCGTGTACCATGGCCTATTCTGTGCGCTCCACAATAATGTAAGGCCTGATGGATACTCTCCGGTCCATAGGCTTCGCCTGCATGGGCAGTGGTATTAATGTTGTTATTCAGAATACGATAAAAAGCTTCACGATGGTGTTTCGCCGGATAACTTTCTTCAGTACCGGCCAGGTCAAATCCAACAACACCACGGTTTTTATATGCAACCGCTAGATCAGCCAGAGTAATCGAAGATTCAGGAGAGATATTCCTCATTCCACATACGATAACACCCGTCTTAATTTCAAAAATTTTTTCTGCTTTTCGTAATCCAGAAAGAACGGCATCGATGATTATTGGTAATTTCATGCCTTTTTTGGTATGTAGTATTGGCGAATACCTAACCTCCATATACCATATATTTTCAGCAGCAGCATCTTCGGCCAGTTCGTAAGCAACGCGATAAAGAGTTTCTTCCTCCTGCAATACCGATAGAACGATATCGAAAGGACGTAAATAATCTACGAGATTCTTACATTTTAGACCAGGAACAAGTATTTTTTTTAAATCCTTATCATTAGAGGCCGGTAGTTCTACATTTTGCTTCTTTGCCAGTTCGATGAGTGTGGCCACCCGGACAGAACCATCAAGATGGACATGAAGGTCCGTTTTGGGCATTGCCTTAATTATTTTTTTATCAATTTCCATTAATCATTTATCTCAGAAATCTAAAGAATCTTCATCGATTGTCTGAAGCGAATCTAAAATTGAAGGCTCTTCATCGTCATCATCTGGAAGTTCGATTTTCCCTGGTTCATCCTCCGCTACCGGAGTTAATATCGCCGGCACAGTTTCAGCAGGTGGTGGGGGAGCGGTTTCATCTTCAATTGTGACAGGTTCCTCTGTCCCTGGTGTTGTGGTAGTGGTGGTTGGAGTCGGCAAAGGTAGTTCATCGGTATTTGTTGGATCTGCTAATTTTGTTCTTGCTAATGTACTGTATGGTGATTCCGGATAGGTGGTGATTAACTCCTGGTAAGCTTTACTGGCAACTTCAATATCATTAAGTTTGGCATGCATCAACCCCATTCTATAGAGAGCATTGGCTTTTGTACCTCGATCATCACTATTAGGGTAAAACACAGCTTTTTTATAATAATCGGCAGCGTTAGTAAAATCGGCGGAGTCTATTGTTACCGTTCCAGGATTCCATTTAGCAGAATTCTCGTAAAATTCTCCGATTTGCATATAGATTGATGGTACCTTTTCCGGAATAATATTTTCTTTCAAAATACGGAGTAAAAGATCAAATTGATCTTCATACTTTTCCTGGGCACTCAGCGTTTTCGAAATTAATAACTGGGCATCAATATGAAGATCAGACGTGGGAAAATAATCCAACATGAGTTGCGCTAATTTTATTGAGTCATCATATTTTCCATTTTCGTATGCGATCTCACCTTTTTGGAGTAATGTTTCAGGGGTTTCCTCGTCAAGTACAATCTCATCCTTACTACCACCACATCCTATAAATGCAATGATTAGTATCATGTAAAGGAAAATCTTTAAATAACCATTCATTGTTATATCCTCCCGGAGGAATTTAATGTATAAAATTCTGAACTTCCTGATTTGAATTCAAAATAATTTCATTTATATCGTAGGCGGACAATGTCCGATTCTGCATTACCCACTTCCCATCAATCATCAAATGATTTACACTTGAAGAATTTGTAGAATATACGACTTTAGAGTATATATTTTCAAAGGGAATTGAACGAAGTTCATTTAATTTACAAAATACAAGATCGGCCTTTTTCCCGATTTCAATGCTGCCAATCTGATCTTCAAGACCAAGTGCCTTTGCTCCTTCAATCGTCGCCATTCTAAAAACAGTCTCTGAACTCATTACAGTAGGTCCGTTTTTTGGTTTTTGTATAAGGGCCGCCAGTCTCATTTCATTGAAAATATCCATGTTATTGTTGCAAGGTGCCCCATCCGCTCCTAATGATATTGAAATGCCTCTTTCCAGGTATTCGGGAATTGGAGCAATACCAGAACCCAATTTCAAATTTGCACTGGGACAATGAAGGACTTTCATATTATTTTGTTCCAATATATCCTTTTCTTTGTCATCAAGCCAAATACAATGTGCAAGACATACCTCAGGCCCGACAATTCCTAATTTTTCGAATACGTTGATATTTCTTGCGCCAAATGTTTGTTCAACCAATCGTGTTTCTTCTATATTCTCCGCTGCATGAGAATGAAAATGGACGCCATATTCTTTAGACAAACGGTATGTTTGAGATAATAATTCCTGAGTACAGGATAAGACAAACCTCGGGGAAAAAGCATATTTTATTCGCCCTTCCGCGCTATCATGCCACTTCTCCAGTAATTGAAGGCTTCCATCAATAGATTCCGTGGTTGTCTCTTGAAGACTATCAGGAATATCACCCCAATCCATCATGGTCTTCCCACAAATTGCCCGTATCCCGCTATGTTCGATCTCCTCGAAAACAGTCTGCATATGGTTTACTGTACCCATGTCCATGATAGTGGAGGTGCCTCCGAGAAGCAACTCTGCGATACCTAATTGCGCGCTTATTCTCAATGAATTTTCAGTGTGCTGACCCTCCAGCGGCCATATCTTTTTTTTTAACCAGTCCAATAGACTCAAATCATCCGCCAGATTACGAAATAAAGCCTGGCTAAGATGAACATGGGTTTGAACAAATCCGGGTGTGATAAAATAATCGCTGGCATCAAAGGTAGTGGCATTGGGATCACTGAGATCTGTTCCAATATCGGCAATTCTCGAATCCTTTACCAGTATATCACCCAGAAAGACATCCGATGACTCATTAACGGTGACAATTAGTCCTTTCTTTATCAAGATTGGTGTGGAAGGCATTATCGGCTCTATATTAATACAAGTGATTTATATAAACCTGATACTTAACATTTAATCGCAATAAAAATAAAGAGTTAAATATTATTAATCGGATAATTTATGTAAAAGTTTAAACAGATTTTAATTTTTCTTGCCTAAAATACAAAAAAACAAGAGAATAGCAAATAAAAATTAGCCAAAATTATCTGTAAGTTTTATGATATATTTTATAAATTAGATGAAAGGAATTAAAATATTTTTCAGATTATGAAAGAATTAGGAATTAGGAACTCGGAATTAGGAACTCGATACTCGATGCTGGATGCTGGATGCTTGGACATCGTTTCTCGATATTGGTGAAATCGTGGATGGTTTAACCCGATAAGTCAACAGGAAGGAGACGTTTTGGGAATGAATTTTGATATTCAGAATTTTGAATCAATCTTCTTTAAAATTTATGGTGAAACAAAATCTGTGAATGAGAGGCAGAAACAGCGTTATTCCAGATTGCTGGATAATTTTCGTAAAC
>SDBS01000798.1_pt1 | contig 31541 bp, 29 predicted proteins | sample 2277091 | NCBI WGS metagenome assembly SDBS01 (sample SAMN10404972, study PRJNA504765) | marine sediment metagenome | isolation source: marine sediment core GS10_PC15, 163 cmbsf | place: Arctic Ocean: Southern Knipovich Ridge | collected 2010 | reverse complement strand
ATATCTCTTTTTCGAGGCTCTCAGGAAAGAGTAAAGCATTCAAAGGGGAGGCTTTCAAGATGGAGAAATTGAGAACCTTATTGTTCATCAGTTTGGTTGTCGTTTTGGTGCTGGGGGTATGGTTACCGGTGTATGCGGCGACGGGGCCTTATGCCGGGACTACCGTGAGGGTCCTCACCGTAAGGGAGCTCTCTGACGAAATAGAATTTGACCTGTTGCACAAGTCGGATTTCGAAAAGGTGACGGGGATCAAAGTGGAAGAGTCCCTCGTGGATTTTGAGGAAATGGTACAGGCCTCGAAGATGGATTTTCTGGCCGGTACGGGAACCTACGACGTGGTAGGAATCGATCAACCGTCTCTGGGAGAGTACGTAGAAAACGGCTGGATTGTTCCTATTGATGAGTACCTTGGGCTAAAAGATCCTGATCTGGACGACCTTTTTCCGTCGGTGCTCGACTTTTGTAAGTACGACGGTAAACTCTACGGATTGCCCAGCTATACCTATGGCAACATGTTGGGCTTCAGAAAGGATCTATTTGAGAAGGCAGGGTTAGTGGATTTTGCCGGAAGGGCTATTCCGCCAGTGACTTGGGAAGAGTATGTGATGTATGGTGAAAAGCTGATGTCACAGAATCCAGGGACTTTTGCTGCTGCCCTTCAAGCAAGAAAAGGCGAATACCTTTCCTACGATGTGGGGACCTATCTCTGGGAATGGGGAGCTGGCTACATAAATGGGAGTGATGTAGATTATGAGGGTTTGCCTAAGATGCGTGTCCTTTGGAACACTCCTGAGGGAATCGCGGCCCTGAAGTTCTACAATGAGACAATTTACAGGAAGCTGTCCCCTCCGGAAACCATCAACTACGACATTGCTCGTTTTATTGAAGCCGTGCGAAGCGGAAAAATCGCCATGGCTGTTCTGATCCAGGAAGCAGTGGGAGCTCCACTAGAGGACCCTGCATTTTCGAAAGTAGTTGGGAAATTTGCTTACGGACCTGTACCGGGGAAAAAGATGCCGGACGGATCACTGAAGCGGGTTTCCCACATGGGGGGAAACATCCACGGGATCAACGTGGATTCGCGAAATAAGGAAGCAGCTTACTTGGTACTTGAATACTTGGGCGGCAAGGAACTCGCCAAGGACTTCACCCGACTAGGAGGCAAACCATTTCGATTCTCTCACATGGATGAGGAAGCCTACGCTGAATATCCTGAGCTTGCGGCACAGGTAACCAATCTACTCTACGGTATGTCCAGACCAAATATTCGTGAGTATCCGGCAGTCAGTGAAATCCTGTCAACAGGTTTTCACCGTGTGCTCGCGGGACAGGCTCCACTGGTTGAAACTCTAAATGAGGTTTGTGATGAAGCTAACGAGCTGCTAAGAAAGGCTTATTCCTAGTGCGGCAGTCAAAACACTAGGACTTTGGTACTCCGGAAAGAGGGCAACCCTCTTTCCGGAGTATATCTGTTTGCGTTGTCTTCTGACGCGAGAAAATTGGAGACGGCTCAAGAACAAAGATCGGGCCATTAGACAAAGGGAACGCGGTGTATTATTGTTAGTACGGGTTCCGTTCTTCTCAGGTGGAGGACATAGGCACCACAAGGAACCTGAAGAGAGGCTTTTGATATATGCGTCACAAAACTCGTGAAGGGCTTTTTCTACTACTTCCCAGTTTCATACTGCTCTTTTGCATAACCGTTTTTCCTCTCATATTGGCTGTAAGCATTTCCCTACGTGAGTATGATATGTCAAGATACAGCGAAAAACCATTCGTTGGGGTCAAGAATTTTCAGTCAGTCCTGAGCATGGAGCGGTTTCGCAACTCAGTCAAGGTCTCGGTTACCTATGCTGCGTTAGCGGTGACCATCACGCTGGTTTTAGGAATGGCTATAGCCATTGTGTTTTCTTCGCGCAGAGTGTTTCCCTGGATTGCCTGGGGTAGATTCCTTTTGCTTCTTCCTATGAGCATTGCACCGGTAGCGGTAGGTCTTATGTGGCAATGGTTCTTTTCGACTCAGTACGGAATAGTGAATTACATACTGGGTGTGTTCCATTTGATACAACCCGAGTGGTCAGCGACAGCAATTCCAGCTTTGTTTTCAATTGTTATTGCCGATGTCTGGGCGTGGACTCCTTTCGTTTTCTTGGTTCTTCTTGCTGCAATTGAATCCATCCCCAAAGATTTCTATGAGGCAGCGGATTTGGACGGTGCTTCGAGCGGCCAAAAATTCTTTCACCTAACACTACCTCTCATTTTTCCTCCCATACTCATTGTCATCTTTTTCCGCGTTATTCTCGCCTTCAGGGGATTCGATAAGTTCTACATAATGACAGAAGGAGGGCCAGGTATTGCTACAGAGTCCATAAGTTTCTATATTTCCCGGCTTTTTTTCAAATTCATGAAGTTGGGACAAGCAGTGAGTGCCTCGTTTCTATTGCTGGCTATGATTCTTGTCTTCTGTGAACTTCTCTTCTTTTACGCAAGAAAACGAAAAATCTGGTAGTGAGGAGAGTGAGACGTGACCCGATATAAAAGTAATTTCGCCAGGCGGTTAACTCCGAGAACTATTCTTTTGAACATCCTTGCCCTATTCATTATCTTAGCATTTCTTGCTCCAATCTTTTGGATTTTCGCATCCTCCCTAAAAACTTCCAGCCAGGTGGTATCGATTCCACCAGTCTGGTTCTTCAAACCCCACTTTGAAGGCTACAAGGAGCTATTTCTGAAGGAAAATTTCCTTCGCTATCTCCTGAACAGCATAGAAGTTTCAGGAATTACTCTGATTATTGCCATGGTTTTTGGGTTTCCAGCTGCCTACGCCTTAGCAAGATACAATATTCGTAGAAAGGAAGACATTGCCTTTTGGATGCTTTCACTTTTCATGCTCCCCCCCCTGGCCGTCATGTTCCCCTATGTTATCTTGTTCAAAACCCTTCGCCTTCTGGACACCCACCTGGTGCTCATCATTGCCCATCTTACCTTTGTGCTTCCCTTGGCCATATGGTTGCTTCAGCGATTTATTAAGGAAATGCCTATAGAAGTTGAGGAGGCGGCCGATCTTGATGGGGCCAATGTGTTTCAGAAGATGATTCTGGTGGTTCTTCCTTATATACGCTCCGGCTTCGTTGCCACAGTACTTCTCTGTTTCATTTTTTCGTGGAATAATTTCATTTTTTCTTTGTTCCTCGCACCGTATCGTGCCAGAACTCTGCCTGCCGCAGCAATGGGATTGGTCTCCTACGTTTCCCTCAACTGGAACAAAATCACAGGTGGCATCTCCATTATTCTCCTGCCACCTCTCATTCTTACACTGCTGGCGCAGCGGTCATTTGCCAAGGGCATGAGAGGTCTGGCGGGTCTAAAATAGAACCTGCCAGGAAGACGCAACTTTGCGTGAACACTTTCGATAATTCCTTGATAATAGGAGGAAGGGATGGGCAATGAAAGAACGGTGAAAGCTGCTGTAATGAGAGAGTTTGGCAGATTACAAGTCGAAACGTTTCCTTATCCAGAAGTGGACAAAGATTCGATGGTGGTTGCGATAATTTTGGCAGGTATCTGCGGAACAGATAAACACCTCTTCGAAGGAAAGAACAAAGATGCTCCCCTGCCCATGATTCTGGGCCACGAGAACATTGCGAGAATCGACAAGATAGGAGAAAGGGCATCTGAGGAGCTAGAGGTAACGGGGAAAAAGTTATCAGTCGGAGACAGAATAACCTGGTTTGGGGCTATTCCCTGTGGAAAATGTTGGTACTGCCGATGGGTTCCCCAAAATCATCCTGGCATATTATGTACCAGCCCTTTTGCTTATGGTCAGACAAGCTGTGAGGTTCCTCCGCACCTTTTCGGAGGATACGCAGAAAAGGTCTTTATAAAACCCGGGGTCTGGGTTTGGAAAATACCAGATGAAATTCCTGACAAAGCAGCTCTTCTAGTGGATATCTTTGCTTCGGTAGGAGGAGTAATCAGGGCAATGGAGCCCTATGCTTCTCTTAAAGAGGGATTTGGTCCTGCGGATGTGGTGGCAGTACAGGGTGCAGGTCCCATTGGTATTGCTGCAGGAATGACAGCAAAACTTTGCGGTGCGCATAAGATTATCCTCGTAGGAGCTCCGCGTCACCGGCTCGATCTCGCGAAGAAACTTGGAATGTTCGATCATTTCATTAATATCGAAGAAGTAACAGATGCCAAGGAAAGGGTCGCCTTAGTGAAAAAATGGAGCCCTGGCGAAGTGGGACCGGATTTGGTAGTTGATTGCACAGGTGTCCCGGAAGCTGTTCCGGAAGGAATTGACATGGTGAGAAGAGGCGGGACATTTGTGGAAATAGGCTCCTTTGTGGATACTGGAGAGGTTACCATTAACCCCTTCAAGCATATATGCTGGAAAGATATCACTATCATTGGCCAATTCGGTTGTCCGCCACACTACTACGACCGGTGTCTCAAATTTGTAGAGATGGGCTTGAAGCAGGGATGGCCTCTTGAAAAAATGGTTACACACATTTTCCCATTGGACAAAGCACAAGAGGCCATGGAAACAGGCGAAAGACTTGAGGGAATGAAGATCGCTCTGCATCCATAATACTCACAAAAGGATCTGGACCGACGAGAGGATATTTTGGAAAATACCTTGATGTGGATCTCACACCTAACACCATAATGAACTATGAAATCCCAATAGATTGGATAGAAAAACACCTTGGTGGTCGAGGGAATGATGAAAATTGACCAACGCAACCACATTATTGCAAAATAGCGAGTGTGAGAAACGGATACAGCCAAAGAGGGCCATCGGCTTCCCAAGCGACCTCAGGAAGCGCTTCGAGTGGGCCCGGCGAGGAGCTACGGAAGCTGTGTTGTACTCTACCGGGACTTTGTCGAAAAACAAAGAGGTGCATTAGGGAAAAGGAATAGAACATCGGAGGAATACAAAAAAATGTTTGCAACAAAACTTAGATGCTTGAAGTGTGGAGAAGAACATCCTCTCCTCACAAAGTATAGCTGCTCAAAATGCAAAGGTATCCTGGATGTTGAATATGACTACGAGGCCATGAAAAAGAAGGAAATTGGCTCACGTCTTAGCACAAAAAAAGATGAAGGAATGTGGAAATTCAGGGATTTTCTTCCTATAGAAAAGAAAGAAAGTATTGTAACCCTGAGAGAAGGTGATACCCCGCTTTTTCGCTCTGACAGGTTAGGAGCGCTAGTGAATCTCAGCAACTTCTATCTCAAGGACGAAACCAGAAATCCTACCGGTTCCTTCAAAGATAGACCCACATCCTGTGCTATTTCCAAAGCCAAGGAGGAAGGGGGAAATGCGGTCATAACTTCTTCGACTGGGAATGGAGGAGTTGCGGTCGCTAGCTATGCGGCAAAGGCCGGGATGAAGGCGATAATCATTGCTCCTTCCACCGCACCCAGAAACAAACTCTTGTCGATTGTGTGCTCAGGAGCGCTCCTCGTGAAGATAAAGGGCATCTACAGCGACTGCTTCAGTCTTGCAAGGGAGCTTTCTCGAAAATATGGGTGGGCCAACTTAACCTCCACTTTTTTGAATCCGTTTGCCACTGAAGGCGATAAAACAGTAGCCTATGAGCTATACCTAGAGCTTGGAGGAGTGCCAGACTGGATCATTGTCCCTGTTGGAGCTGGACCGCTACTAGTGGGGATTTACAAGGGATACAGAGAACTTGAGAAGCTGGGATTGGTCGACAAACTCCCCGCTATGATAGGTGTGCAGGCAAAAGGATGTGCTCCCATCGTTAGAGCTTTTGAGAGGGGCGAGCGCGAGGTAAGAGCGTGGGGAACTCCGCATACCATCGCCTCAGGAATTGCCGACCCTCTCCAGGGGTATTCTGACGATGGAAGCCTGACTTTAGACATTATAAAAGAAAGTAAAGGAGTGGCAGTTGCAGTTGATGACGAGAGTTTAGTTGAGAGCATACAGAACCTTTCGAGACTTACCGGCATATTCGCAGAACCGACAGGTGCATCTTCGGTTGCCAGCTTAAGAGAACTTAAGAAGAGAGGTATCCTAAAAGAAAAAGACACTGTGGTCTGTATGGTAACAGGATCAGGATTCAAAGACTCTCATACCATACAAGAGTATGTTGAGATTCCACCGAAAGAATTTGAACCCAATTTAGAAGAAGTTGGAAAATTCCTGGACCAAAAAGTTACCTGAAGGAGGATTACTTATGTCAGATTATGAAGAGAAACTAAGAAAGATGGGGGTTACGCTCCCTGAAGTGACAAAGCCTGCGGCTGCCTATATTCCGGCTAAGAAAGTGGGGAATTTGGTATTCTGCTCAGGTCAGGGGCCCTCTGTAAAAGGAAAGCTCATTCACACAGGAAAGGTAGGCAAAGATAAAACAATTGAAGAAGGTTATGAGGCAGCAAGAATATGCGCCCTTAACTGCCTTGCTGCAGTTAAAGATCTGGTTGGAAGTCTTGACAAGATAGAAGAGATTGTTCAGGTGCGAGGATTTGTAAATGGCACTCCAGATTTTGGACAGCAACCGGAAGTAATCAATGGGGCCTCAGAGCTTCTGGAGAAGATATTCGGTGAGAAGGGAAAGCATGCTCGCTGTGCCCTGGGAACATCGAGTTTGCCAAGAGACATAACTGTTGAGTTGGAGATGATAGTGAAGGTTAGAGAGTAAAGAGAATGTCAAAATACGAAAAAGAAAAAGCTAAGGAGCTTCGCGAGCGCATAGGAAAACTTCCCCGCGCCCATTTAGCACACCTGCCCACTCCACTTGAGATGGCACCACGGCTCTCTCGAGCCTTGAAAGGTCCCCTGCTCTATTTTAAGCGGGATGATTTGACCGGTCTTGCCTTGGGGGGAAACAAAACTCGCATTTTCGAGTTTATTCTGGGTCACGCTCTAAAAATGGGGGCAGATACAATAGTAGCTGGAGCAGCAGCTCAATCTAACTACTGCCGACAAATGGCTGCTGCCTGCAGCAAGCTGGGCCTGAAAACATATCTTGTCTTACGTAAGGTTCGTGGGGACATAGACCTTGAGGTGCAGGGTAACCTCTTGATAGATCTTTTGACAGGAGCCGATGTAGAAATCATTGAGGCAGCTACTCCGGCAGAACAGATACGCATAATGAAAGAGGTGGCAGAGAAACTGCGAGGCAAAGGACACCATCCCTATCTTGCTCGAATGGCCAACAGTGACGATCTAGGGCTGGATGCCATAGCTTATGCAAACTGCATTCTGGAGATATGCGAGCAACTAGAGGACATGGATTTCGAGCCTAGTCATCTTTATGTTGCTTCTTCCGATACCACTCAGGCAGGACTGGTTCTCGGAGCTAAGTATCTGGGCCTTGACTTTTCCATAGTGGGTATTAACCCCCTAGATACGACATGGGGAAAAGATGCCCCAACCGTCATAGCTGGAATAGCCAACATGGCCACTGGAATCCTGGGTTTAGACATCCGGGTGAAGGCCTCAGAAGTAATATCCTACGGGGACTATGTAGGCACGGGGTATGGCAAAACCACCAAGGAGGGAATGGAGGCTGTTAGGATTGTCGCTGAAACGGAAGGAATTCTCCTGGATCCTGTTTACACTGGAAAGGCTATGTCGGGACTGATTGACCATATCAAACAAGGTAAGGTCAAAGCAGGTGAAACAGTCATTTTCCTTCATACAGGGGGATCCCCAGCCTTGTTCGCCTACAGTGGCGAGTTTAACTTGAGAAACAAAATCAAGGAAAGGAAAGTTAGCCGGTAGGCTCTACTTACTGCGGTTTTTGAGCCGTTGGAGCCGCAGATGTAATGATAATTTCACGCCTTCCCACCTCGTGTACTATCCTGTATCTATTTTTTCTCGCTAACCCAAAAAATCGCACGTTACTCAAATTCTGTAGAAAGAATGAGTTTTTAGCATAAGGAGACAGGAGTGTAAGACCTAATAATCAACAATGGGTTCGTAATTGATGGAACAGGCAATCCACAAAATGACTTTTTTCCCCGGCCAAAAAGACTGGGATTGAGAAATGTAGGCCGAATAACAAGAAGGAAACTATGCCGATCTTGCTATCTTATGACCCGGTTGGTATCATGGATAAATCTACTTGCGAGAATCCCTGTCGGTACCCTCAAGGTATAGAGTACGTCCTGGTCTCTGGAGTAATAGTTGTTAAAGAAGGAAAACCTAAGGATGCTATTCCTGGAAAGGTTTTTGAGAAATCAATCTCGGTGGACGAATGGTTGAGCTAGAGATGAGAATGCAGGATAAGGAGTGGTAATGAAAAAAAACAGAATGAAACAAAGACTGGAAGAAGGTAAGATCGTATACGGACCCTTTGTTAAGATTACGGATCCTGCGACCATAGAGATTGCAGCCCACAGCGGATTTGATTTTGTAATAATAGACCTTGAACATGGCCCTCATTCCGTTGAGAGTGCTCAAAACCTTGTTCGTGCTGCTGAGCTGGGAGGTATAACTCCCGTAATCAGGGTCCTGGAAAACAGCCCCACGCATATTCTCCGAGCTCTTGACATAGGAGCGCAAGGCATAGAGGTTCCTCATATCTCGGACAGGAAAGAGGCAGAGAAAGCTGTAAGAGCAGCAAAATATCATCCTGAGGGTGAGCGCGGCCTCTGTCGTTTTGTTCGGGCAGCAGATTATTCTTCCCTACCTTCAGATGAGTACATTCCAAAGGCAAACAGGGAGATAGTGGTCATTATTCACGTAGAGGGAGTTGAGGGAATAAAGAACTTGAAAGAAATTCTTGGGGTGCCCGGAATAGATATAGTCTTCCTGGGTCCTTACGATTTGTCTCAATCCTGTGGATTTCCAGGCAAGGTGAATCATCCTGTGGTGGTCAAGAAAATGGAGGAGGCCGTAGGGGTTGCAAAAAGAGCGGGAGCATGGATCGGAACCTTCGTAGAGACCTGCGAAGAGGCCAAAAGATGGGAAAAAGCGGGGGTTCAATATATATCATTTTCTGTTGATGTTGGCATCTACTACGAGGCCTGTTCCTCAATCACCAAGAGATTAAGAGAGTGATTCTTGCTGTGGGCCAAAGCCGAAAACCACTAGCGAGAAGGGGGTACTGAGTGGTAATCCTGGGCATAGAGACATCTTGCGACGAGACAGCTGCTGCAGTAGTAGAGGACGGAAAGAAAATTCTCTCCAATGCAGTCAGCTCTCAGATTGAACTGCATCGCCAATTTGGTGGTATCGTACCCGAGCTAGCCTCCAGGAGCCATCTGGAAAGAATCATTCCCATCATAGAACGAGCCTTAATGGAGGCGAAGATAAGGCTAGAAGATCTGGATTGTATTGCCGTGACTTTCGGACCTGGGCTCCTGGGTTCTCTCCTGGTCGGACTTACGGTGGCCAAAGGAATGTCCTACGCTTTGCGGGTTCCCCTGGTGGGAATTAATCATCTTGAAGCTCATCTCTACGCTAATTTTCTTACCTACCCTCATCTTCGCCCCCCCTTGGTAGGGCTCGTAATTTCTGGAGGGCACACGGAGCTGGTTCACCTTTCTGGAGAGCGAAACTACCAGCTATTGGGCAGCACCAGAGATGACGCCGTTGGTGAAGCTTTTGACAAAGTAGCCAGAATTCTCAATTTAGGATACCCCGGGGGGCCTCTCGTTGAGAAAGCAGCCAGAGAAGGTGACTCGCACTCCGTGCCTCTTCCCTCCGTTCATTTCAAAGAAGACACCCTTGACTTTAGCTTCAGTGGCATTAAGACAGCCGTTCTTTACTATGTTATGAACCTAGAAAAAAAGGGAGCTTCTATTCCTACTGCCGATCTTGCCGCAAGCTTCCAGGCAAAGGTGGCCGAAATTCTAACAGAGAGAGTCTTCAAAGCAGCCTCCCTAAGAAAAGTGAGCAGGATAGTACTGGGCGGAGGCGTAAGCTCCAATCTTTTTCTTCGCTCGTTTCTCGAAAAGAAAAAGCCAAAAGGCCTGAAGGTATTCTTTCCTCCGCCTTCTCTGTGCACAGATAACGCCGCCATGGTGGCTGCCTGTGCCTATCCCAAGCTGCGAGCAGGCCTGATCTCCCCTCCTTCCCTGGATGCCCTGCCCAATCTCAATTTTTAGACAATCTCAATTTTTAGACATATCTGTACTTCAAAGCCTCTCAAACGTCGATAGTGTGAGGCTCCCAGAGAACAAGGTGTCCTATCCAGTTCAAAATTCCGATCTCTCCTCCCTGTGGATAATGTGGATAAGTCTGTTAATAACCATGGCTAGGGAGTTAGAGAGATATTTACGCTAATAGGCCAACACAGAGGGGTCCGAGAGATACGCGACTATGGAATAGCCTCCATACAACTACTTACGTCTGTGGGTATCTTCGCGAGGTGACTTTACAGAAAGGATGAGATATGCTAGTATAGTTCTAGCTTACAGGAGGGTGGACGCACTTGATCGATCTACATACCCATAGTCTTCTCAGCGATGGAGATCTCTGTCCAGCAGAATTGGTGCAGAGAGCAAAGTATAGTGGATACAAGGTTTTAGGGATCACCGACCATGTCGACCCATCTAATCTAGATTTGGTCGTTCCTCGAATAGCTGAGTTTTGTGAGAGGACCAACCATCTGGAGAAAGGAATTCAGATCATCCCTGGAGCTGAACTCACCCATATTCCTCCTCCCCTCATTCCCGAACTTGTCACTAGAGCGAGAGAAAGAGGAGCTATCCTGGTGCTCGTTCACGGCGAAACCATAGTTGAACCCGTTCCTGAGGGAACCAATAGAGCAGCTCTGGATGCCGATATCGACATTCTAGCACACCCAGGTATCATCTCAGAAGAGGAGGTAAAGATAGCGCGGGAACGAAGAATACTTCTGGAGATATCGGCCCGATCCGGACATTGTCTCACCAATGGCTACGTGGCCAGGCTGGCTACGCGCCTTGGGGCAAAACTGGTTTTGAACACTGACGCTCATGCGGTGGAAGATCTCATCACATCAGAGCGGGCGCAAAAAATTCTTGTGGGCGCAGGACTATCCGGCAGAGAAGTAAGAAAGACCCTGGATAACTCTCAAGAATTAGCCAGGAAGCTGTATTTGAATAAGACTTAACCTAGCTCTTCATGCGAAGAAGAAAACCTGTCTGGGGGATAAGCACTAGGATGCAGGCACAAATTTGGAGAATACTCGATCCGGGAAAAATAGGCAAGATACTTGATTAGGGAGGGATGCTTTTGAACAAAAAGAGATGGTTGGCCATAGGGGCAGTTCTAGGTCTAACTATGGGAGGGTTTCTCCTGGTGAGAGCTCAGACGCCGCAAGGACTTCTTATGCCCCTTCAGCCTGTGTTAGAGACGTATGAAATTATCCAGACGCGGTATATAGAAAAAGTAGACCCTTCCAAGCTAGTGGAAGGAGCAGTTAAAGGAATGGTCGAATCCCTGGGTGACCCCTACTCCTCCTGGATTGACTCTGCCGAGCACGAGAGACGAGAGATGATACAACAAGGACGACTGGGAGGGCTGGGAGTCAGAATTGCCATTAGAGACGCTTTTCCTACCATCCTCCATGTCCTGGAGGGGACCCCGGCTGAGAAAGTCGGCCTTGAAGCAGGGGACCAGATTAGCGTTGCGGATGGCAAGTCCACTAAAGAGGCTAGTCTGGAGGAAGTAGCTAGCAGACTCAGAGGAAAGGTGGGAACCCCGGTGAAGCTTACCATTCAAAGAGAAGAGAAATCCTTGGAATTCACACTCACCCGGGCTATAATCAGGGAATTCACTATCAGGGCCAGCACATTGGATGGAGGGATTGGTTACCTTCAAATTCTAGAGTTCCAGAGTGGGAACACGGCCCAAAATGTGAAGGAAGCTCTTCACGGATTCAGACAGGAGAAAATTGTCGCCCTCATTCTCGACTTGAGGGACAACGGAGGTGGCCTTCTCACTCAAGCTGTCGAAGTAGCTGATGAGTTCTTGAATTCCGGGAAAATAGTTTCCGTTCAGGGAAGAGATCCTACACGGTCGAGGGCATATCACGCCCAAGCCGGGGAGGCACTGCCCGACATACCCCTGGCTGTGCTCATCAACGAAGGAAGTGCTAGCGCCTCGGAAATCGTTGCTGGAGCAATTAAGGATCACGGAAGGGGAGTTCTCGTAGGAACTGATAGCTTTGGCAAAGGAACGGTGCAGGAGACATTCCCCTTGCCCAACGGAGGAGCTGTCACTATGACCATAGCTAGATACTATCTTCCTTCAGGAGAAACTATTGAGGAGACAGGAATTGTTCCGGACATAACCGTTGAAGCTTTCCAGCCTACGGAAAAGCAAAGCGAAGCTCTGGCGGTCTTGCAGGAGTCCAATACCATCACGAGTTTCCTGGGGGACCATCCCCAGTGGGAAAGAGAAAACTTAAGGCCTCTCATACAGAAACTAAACCAAGAAGGAATCGACACGGATGAGGAACTGGTGAGAAAACTCCTGCGGAAAGAGGACAACAATAAAGAAAATGACTTTCTTAACGACCTTCAGCTTCTTCGAGCATGGGAAGTTTTGAAGGCAAGGTAATGAAAAAATCTCGTCTTGTTCTATATTCGTTGCTGCTTTGCGTGCTGCTGGGGATAGGAGTGGGCCTCTGGATTCAATCTCAAACCGGTGAGTATCCAGAAAGATGGAAGCTGATAGATGCGAAAATAGGGGCAGGAATAAGAGAATTGGCATTCCCCGTTCTGGAAGAGGAGACCAAAAGGGTGGGCTTTCTCTTCTCCGTGCCGCAAGGACAAAAGATCCTGGAGATACCATTCAACATCTCTCTGGATAGACTCCCCCAGAAGCTCAGGCAAATGTTTTCTCAACAGGGAGTAAGGGTCCACAAGATCAAAACCCGGAACCTTGAGAATACATATGAGGTTCTGATGAGGCTCGGATGGGAAAAGAAAATCACCCATACCCTAAAATTCATCCTCAAAAAGAAAAAGGTAGCCCTTCTGATTGATGACTTTGGCTACTCCAAGGGTCCGGTGGTGGAAGCTTTCCTGGATGAACTCAGTATCCCCTTGACCATATCTATTATTCCAGGCACTCCATACGCAAATCTGGTGGCAGAGAAGGCTTACAAGAAAAAGCAGGAGATCCTTGTCCATCTTCCCATGCAGCCCCGGGGAGAATTCAAAGGGGGCTATCGGTGGATAGTTCTGGACGGGATGCCGGAGACGAAGATAAAGAAGTTGGTGAGGGAAGCCATCAAAGATGTCCCTCATGCCACAGGTCTCAACAACCACATGGGCTCCTTGATTACCACACAAGAGCAGCCAATGCGAGCTATTCTGGAAGTCATAAAGAGGGAAAACTTGTACTTCGTGGACAGTAGAACTGCGCACAATTCTGTGGCACTCTCTTTAGCGAGGGGACTGGGAGTGAAATCGGCTCGGAATGATTGCTTCCTGGACAATGACCAAGAAATAGAATATATTAAGGAGAGATTCTACGGCCACCTGGAATCTCTCAAGGGCGGGGAAGGAACAGTGGCACTCGGTCACGCCACCCTGACTACTGCGCAGGCCATAAAAGAGATAGCCCATCATCTAGAAAAAAGAAAGATAAACCTGGTCTTTGTTTCAGGGATAGTAGAGTAAGGAAACAAGGAGCACAGTATGAAGAAGGAAGTAGGAATAGCAATCGTGTTGTATCTTTTAGCCTTTGCCTCTTTGGCCCGAGGCGAGACCAGCCCTGACCTAATTGACATTCCCACGCCCAGGGTCCTGGGCAAATACCAGGCCCAGGTAACCTTCCGATTTTACCGGGAGGCGGGACTTCTAGTGAAGGGAAGCGTAGGATTGACAGAGAGACTCAGCATGGGACTTTCCTATGGAGCGAGGGGAGTGGTGGGAGATGGAGAAATAGGCGGGAATCCCCGGCCAGGTCTTTCGTTGAAATACCTCATCATCCAGGAGGGCAAAACTTTGCCTTTTTCCCTTACCTTGGGCTATGAAGGCCAAGGGTATGGCCTGCACTACAGCAAGCAAGACAATGTTCAGGTCAACTCCGGGAGCTATTCCGTGGAAAAGCAGTATGAGTTCTACGAAACAAATTCCAAGGGATTTTTCCTGGTTATGGGGAAGGAAATCCCCCGGGGAATCTATGTGGTGGGGGGTGTCAATCACTCCTTGGAAGCCGCTCCTCAGAAGGACAGCGTATCGTTCTTTGTGGGGGTAGAAGAGCGGTTCACCTCCAGCCTGGTGGTAAACCTGGAATATAACGACATCTTTCATAACCAGGTTAAACACGCCGACTTTCTGGAAGACTATGAGGGTGAGGAGGACTTCCGAAAAGCTGGAGGAGAACTTAACCTTGGGATCGCGTGGTATGCTAGCCCGTCAATCATCCTGGAGCTTGCCTTTAAGGATATGACTCAAAGATTTGATCCTTCCCCAAATAGGGTTTTTAGAATCAACTATTTTGGACAATTCTAAAGATGGAAAAATACAGCCTGGATTTTGAAAAACCCATTAGGGAGCTTGAACGAAAAATTGAGGAGCTGCAGGGATTAGAACGCAGAGAAGGAATTGACTTTGAAGAAGAGATTCGAGGTCTTGAGTCCCGGCTCACCAAACTCCAGGATGATACCTTCAATCATCTTACTCCGTGGCAGAAAGTGCAGCTCGCACGCCATCCCAATCGGCCAAAGTGCCTGACTTTAGTTGAATTAATGTTTGACGAATTTCTTCTTCTCCATGGAGACAGGGTCTATTCTGATGATCAGGCGGTCGTAGGGGGTTTGGCCAGGGTTGAGGAAAGAAAAATAGTATTTGCAGGACACCAGAAGGGAGAGTCGGTCAAGGAAAACCTTTTACGTAATTTTGGCATGGCTCACCCAGAAGGATACAGGAAAGCTCAGAGATTAATGAAACTGGCGGACAAATTCCATAGACCCTTCCTCAGCTTGATAGACACCCCAGGGGCCTATCCGGGAATAGAAGCCGAAGAAAGAGGACAAGCTCAGGCCATCGCCTCCAATCTAGAAGTTATGTCACAGCTAAAGGTTCCCATTCTGGTAATTATTGTAGGAGAGGGGGGAAGTGGAGGAGCTCTGGGTGTTGGTCTAGGAGACCGAACTCTCCTGCTGGAAAATGCTATTTATTCGGTGATTTCTCCGGAAGGATGTGCCGCTATTCTGTGGAAGAGTCAAGAAAAAGTGGAAGAAGCGGCTCAAAATCTGAAACTGACTGCCCAGGACCTATTAAAGATGGGTCTAATAGATGGAATAATCCCTGAACCCAGGGGAGGAGCCCATCGGGATCCCGAAAAGACAGCCGCAAATATAAAGAAAAGCATCATAAAAAACCTGGATGAACTTACAGGCATGGCTCCTGAAGAGCTCATAAAGACAAGGTACGAAAAGTATAGAAGAATAGGAAACTTGGAGAAGAGGTAGAAATGGAAGAAAAATACGGTGCTGAGGACATCAAGCTGCTCAAAGACATAGACGCAGTGCGTCGTAGACCAAGCATGTATGTGGGGAGCACCGGTCCCCGTGGCCTACACCACCTGGTCAATGAAGTCGTAGATAACTCTATTGACGAAGTACTGGCCGGTCATTGTCAGAATGTGAAAGTAATTATTCATCCTGACAATAGCATCTCGGTTACTGATGATGGAAGAGGCATCCCTGTGGACGCACACCCCATTTACAAGAAATCAGCCCTGGAGCTTGTTATGACGAGTTTGCATGCAGGAGGAAAATTTGACAATAAGATTTACAGAGTGGCCGGGGGACTCCATGGGGTAGGGATTTCTGTAGTTAACGCCCTCTCCGAGCACCTGGAGGCCAAGGTGAAAAGAGATGGCAAAGTGTGGCGCCAGTGCTACCGAAAAGGCAAGCCGACTACCCCCGTGGAATGTGTTGGCCAGAGCCCCGCGGGTGAGCAGGGAACAGAGATTATTTTCAAACCTGATGGAGAAATCTTTGAGTCAATTGAGTTTGATTGGGAAAAAATTACCCGGCGTCTGCGCGAATTAGCCTTCCTCAATCAAGAACTCAGAATAGAGGTGCAGGACTTGCGCACAGATAAGAAGAAAGTCTTCAAATATGAGGGAGGAATCAGAGCTTTTGTAAAGCATCTTAACCAGAACAGGGAAGTTCTCTTTGATGACCCCATTTACCTTAAGGGAGAGCGGGACCGAGTAAGTCTGGAGGTAGCCATTCAATATAATCAAAGCTTCATCCAAGACATATTTGCCTTTGTTAACGATATTAATACTGAGGAAGGGGGAACTCACCTGTCCGGATTCAAGTCGGCCCTAACCAGAGTTATCAATGATTATGCCAGAAAGGAACAGAACAAACCCCCTAATTTGTTAGGAGAAGATGTGAGGGATGGGCTAACCGCCATCATCAACATGAAATTTCCCGATCCTCAATTCGAAGGTCAAATGAAGACCCGGTTGGGAAATAGTGAAGCCAAAGGAATTGTAGAATCCATCGTTTATGAGGACCTCTCCCGATTCCTGGAAGAGAATCCGTCTATAGCCAAATTGGTGGTTCAAAAGACAATCTCTGCTTCTCGGGTAAGACAGGCAGCCCAGAGAGCCAGAGAGATTACTCGCAAGAAGGAAAGTTTTGGACTAGGAGCTCTACCCGGCAAACTGGCTGCCTGTTCGGAACAAAATCCAGAAGAATGCGAACTATTCATTGTGGAGGGAGACTCGGCCGGGGGCTCTGCCAAACAGGGAAGAGATAGACGCTTCCAGGCGATACTGCCCCTGAGAGGTAAAATTCTCAATGTGGAAAAGACCTATCTGGTAAAGATCCTGAACAACGAGGAAATAAGATCAATGATTACCGCTATCGGAACAGGAATTAAGGATGAATTTGACCTCTCGAGGCTCAGATACAATAAAGTTATTCTTATGAGTGATGCCGACGTGGACGGAGCTCATATCAGAACCCTCCTCCTCACCTTTTTCTACCGGTATATGCATGATCTTATCCGCGAGGGTCATGTCTATATAGCCCAGCCTCCCCTTTACAAGGTAAAGGAGGGAAAAAAGGATCATTTCCTTTACGCTGACCAGGAGCTCAATGCCCTGAGGAAAAAGGCAGGGTCCAAGAAGTTGGAGATTCAACGCTACAAAGGCCTGGGAGAGATGAATCCAGATCAGTTATGGCAAGCTACTATGAACCCGGATACGCGCACCATCTACAAGGTGTTTATCGAGGACGCCGTGCAGACGGACGAGCTGCTTACTACCCTTATGGGACATGAGGTTGAACCCCGCAGAGAATTCATCCAGGAACACGCCCTGGAAGTAGTTAACCTCGATATATAAGCCCGTGAGTCTGAGGTGCATCTTTAGCCTATCCCAACTCAGCAAGACAGCAAAATCTCATAAGGAAAGAGGATATTTCTCATGGAAAAAGAAGGCAGGATAGATTCCCTTTACTTAGAGGACGAAATGAGAGCCTCCTATCTGAGCTATGCCATGAGTGTTATTGTGGGCAGGGCCCTACCCGACGTGAGGGACGGGCTCAAACCAGTACAACGCAGGATTCTCTATGCCATGCAGGGATTGGGCCTTTATCCCAACAGGCCCTACCGAAAGGCAGCCCGTCTGGTAGGAGAGGTGCTGGGTAAATACCATCCCCATGGGGATACAGCTGTTTACGATGCCATGGTCAGAATGGCTCAGGATTTCTCTCTCAGACATCCCCTCGTTGATGGCCAGGGAAATTTTGGTTCTGTGGACGGAGACCCACCAGCGGCTATGCGATACACTGAGGTGAAACTCTCCTCCATAACTCAGGAGCTACTGGAGGATCTGGATAAGGAGACCGTGGATTTTCAGCCAAATTTCGACAGCAGCCTGGACGAACCAACCATCCTACCAGCAAAATTTCCTAACCTCCTGCTCAACGGGTCCTCGGGGATAGCCGTAGGTATGGCCACCAATATTCCTCCCCACAACCTGGGAGAGCTCGTAGATGCTTGCGTAAGAATGATTGAAGAATCAGAAGTTTCTCTTGATGAGCTCACAAAGATAGTCAAGGGCCCCGATTTTCCCACCGCAGGAGAAATCTTGGGGCAGGAAGGTATTGAAGAGGCTTACAAGTCCGGAAAGGCCAAGATAACCCTGCGGGGTAGAGTCAGTATGACTACCCGCGAGGGAAAAGAATCCCTCATCATCAATGAACTTCCCTACCAGGTGAACAAAGCCAAATTGGTAGAACTCATTGCTGGACTGGCCCAGAACAACAAAATAAGGGGCATAAAGAATCTTAGGGATGAGTCAGACAAGGGTGGCTTAAGAGTGGTCATTGAGCTTTCTCGCGGAACCGTTCCTCAAATTGTACTAAATCAACTTTACCAGTACACCCCTCTGCAGATAACCTTTGGAATAATTCTCCTGGCCGTGGTCGAGGGAAAACCCCGTCTTCTGAACCTCCGAGAAGCCATCAGATTCTTCCTTGATCACCGGAAAGAAGTGGTCACCCGGAGGACTGCGTTCCTTCTCCGCGGTGAGAAAAAGAAAGCTCATATCCTGGAGGGACTAAAACGAGCTCTCAGTGCAATCGATAAGGTCATAGAAATTATCAAAAGTGCCGTGAGCCCTGAAGAGGCAAGGAAGGGACTTACCAAATTGCTCCACCTCTCCGATGTTCAGGCTCAGGCCATTCTGGATATGCGTCTACAGCGCCTCACCGGTCTTGAGCGAAAGAAGATCGATGAAGATTACAGGAGTTCCGTGGCCAAGATAAAAGAGCTAGAGGAGCTTTTGGCCAGCGACGACAAGATCTGGTCCACTATCAAACAGGAGCTTCTGCAGATCAAAGAAAAATACGATGAGCCTCGACGCACCCTCATCAAGAAGAAGGAAAAAGCTCTCATTTTGAGGCCCGAGGATCTTATTATCAAGGAGGATATTGTTATTACCGTCACCTCCCAGGGGTACATAAAGTACACCCCCCTCAACGCTTACCGGCGACAAGACCGGGGAGGTAAGGGAGCTAGGGGAATCGGTCTGGCGCCGATGGATGGCGTGGACAGCCTTATTCTGGCCCATACTCACTCCACCCTTTTGTTTTTTACCAATACCGGACGAATCTACTGGGCCATGGCCTATGATATTCCTGAAAAAAAAAGATCAGCCAAGGGTAGAGCAATAGTCAATTTTCTCCGTCTGGGGGAGGAAGAGCGAGTACAGACTGTTCACGCTCTCGATAAGTTTGAAGACGAAAGATTTCTCCTCATGGCCACCAGGAAGGGAATGGTAAAAAAGACGTCTCTCGCCGCCTATTCCCGTCCGCAAAAAGGAGGCATAATAGGCATTCGCCTAAAGGAAGGGGATGAGCTCGTCAAGGTTCTCCTCACTTCGGGAGACCAGGATATAATGCTCTGTACAAAGAAAGGGAGAGCAATTCACTTTTCCGAAAATGGGGTTCGTCCTACCCAAAGAGCATCCAGGGGAGTAAAAGGAATCTCTCTTGCACCGAACGATGAAGTTGCAGCAGCCGAGGTAGCAGAGCGGGGACAGGCTCTATTCACCATCACTCGCCGGGGCTTGGGTAAGAGGACACTCTTTTCAAAATATAGAAAGACAAAGAGAGGAGGAAAAGGAGTCATCAACATTCGTCTGATCTCTGAAGAAGGGGAAGTGGCGGGAATGAAAAAAGTGAAAAATACCGATGAAATAATGGTCATTACCCGCAAGGGAAAAAGCGTGCGAATTCATGCGCGCCGCATCCCCCGGATTGGAAGGAACACCATTGGTTCTCGCATAGTCAGGCTAGACAAAGATGACCAGGTGGCATCCATTGGATGACAAGGAAATGGGTGGGCCCGCTTTCCTCTTCCCTGGTCAGGGATCTCAACGGGTAGGAATGGGGAAAGAACTCCTCCAGATTTACCCGGAGGGGAAATTAGTCTTCCAGGAGGCTGAGGAAGTACTGGGTTTGGATCTCCTAGAATTGTGTCTTACAGGTCCGGAAGATCAGCTGATCAGGACCATCAACGCCCAGCCAGCTCTGCTGACCATAAACTGGGTAGTCACTAGATTCCTCCAGACAAATCAAATAGAGCCTCAGGTGCTAGCCGGTCATAGCCTGGGAGAGTATTCTGCTATTCTGGCAGCTGGTGTCGTGGACTACCCTGCTGCTTTAAGAATAGTTAAACGAAGGGCTGAGCTCATGGAGCAGGCCTCACAGAACTCAAAAGGAGCTATGGCTGCGATAATCGGCCTTCCCCCCTCCACCGTGGCCTCCACCTGCCAGGAAATTGATGAAATAGTTGAGGCGGTTAATTTCAATTCTCCCTCCCAAACTGTCATCTCGGGAGAGGAAAAGGGAATAGATGAGGTTATGAGACTGCTGAGGGAAAAAGGGGCTAAGCAAACAATTCGACTTCCGGTCTCTGGAGCCTTTCATACCCCCCTGATGAGAGAAGCTGCTTCGAGATTCTCTCAATTTCTGGATGAGATTGACTTTACCCAGCCTTCCTGCCCTATCGTTTCTAACGTAGATGCTGAGTACAAGACCACGGGCAATGCGGTGAAACACGCCTTAAAGAGGCAGATTAATCACCCTGTCCTCTGGGAAAAGACTATGAAAAATATCCTGCGCAGAGGAGTTGATGTTTTCCTGGAGGTTGGGCCTGGTAGGATATTAAAGGGTCTTATGCGACGTATCGACAGTAAGGCCATTGTTCTGGAAACAGAAACAAGGGAGAACCTGGAGATTGTCCGGCAGAGATTTTCCCCTTCCTCGTAGGCTAACTATTAATCTTGCCATTAACAATACTTCATTACTTTCTGCCGCAGCACTTTGTCCAGATAGCCTTGAGCTTCTCGCATCGCCCCGTCAAAATGCTCTTCAAGCGTCCTATCGAAGAGCGGGGCTATACATTCTTCAAGGTGTAGCAATCTATGAACTCTGAGAGAATCTATGTAGACATTCCCTGATTTGATACTATCGGCATCGGCGAGGATCCAATCTGAGAACCTGTGAAGACGGAGCACAGCCAACACGGGCTGATAACCGTCCTTTTTGCGCTTTCTTAAACCCTCCACATCCTTCTTCTCAAAACTGATGCTGTCGGCTACTGTGGTCTTGACTTCTACAGCATATTTTTCCTTTGTCTCTTTTGCTGCGTCAAAGTCCACTCCCTGCACTCCTCTTTCCTCTATGTGACCATAGCCCGCCGCCTGAAAGGCAATGGCCAGGAATTTCTGGCAAAGTTTACCAAACTCGCGTGACCCGTGCTTCTCATACAAGCTTCTCAAGCGCTCATAAGTTTCAGTCTTCATGGTCTACTCTTTCCTCACCTCGGGACCTTTCTCCGGAGTCCAATCTGAGAAAACATATCTTGTCTTGGCTCTAGTGATTCTTGAATAAGTGAGATCCTGTAGTTCCTTATCCATAGAGGACAGAATAACCATCCTGTCTTTCAGCACTTCATTCAAAATGTCGATGAGTTCTTCCTTGTGTCCAGAACCCAGACTCTGGGAAGGGTCATCCAGAATGACGAAACCAAAAGACCCCTCTCCCACTCTGGATGTGGCCAGCCCCAGAAAAATGGAAAGAGCCAGAGCATTGAGATCTCCCTGGCTCAAGACAGGGGCCAGATCCTGCCCATTTTGGTCTTTGAACTCATAGTGGTTGCGAGCTGTCCTGGAATCCACACTCACTGAGAATCTCATGTTGGTTATCGATGGATTGCCGGTTATTCGACGAAAATAGCTATCTATCAGCTTTTCTGCTGCCCCAACTTTTTGCCGCGCTTCTTCTTGGGATGCCTCACCTGCCGCCTCTTTTATCTTACCTACGTCGTCAAGCAAAATAGCCAACTCATCTCTGAGCTCCTCCATTCGACTATGTTCAGGTGATGCTTGAATTTCTTGTACAATCTTCATTTTCTCTTCACCACTTAGTATGTCTACAATAGCCTCTATTTGATTCAGAAGACAGGCAATACTATCCAGTATGCCTTGTCTGGAACTCACCACACCTTCCAGCTCCCTTAGTTCTTTTGTAATGCTATCTAATTTCCTATTAAGAAGAACGTCGGGGTCGTCTCTCTCGGTAATCTCCCTACCCAGAATCTTTGCAATTCTCCTGTTGACCTCGTTGGCTCTTCTTCTAGATCTTTCAAGCACTTCCTTGAGCCTATCATGCTCTTGAGATGAATCTTCCAGCTTCTCTTTTTGCATCCTGAGATTATCTATTTCTTCTTGAAGCTTCCGCACCTCACCTCCAATTCTCTCCTCCCATTCTTCTCTTAGGTGCTCTCCCAGGTTAGCGGCCTTATTGCCGCAAAGAGGACAACGATCCTGGGTGCCTTTCACATCAGAGCTCAGATACTCAAGGGCATTTCTTACTAAGGTGGCTCTGGTGTCCGCCTTTTCTAGTGTTTTCTTTTTCTTGCCAATCTCCTCGAGTATCCCTTTGATCTTTTCATCCAGCACTTTGCCCGTTCCTTCTTGCCTGGTGAAATCCTGGAACTTTCGGCGGGCATGATCCTCATTTTCCTTTTCCCGCCTAGACGCCTCCCTCAATTCCGTGATTCCTGACCTATCTCTGAACAAATCTTCTTGCCTCATTACCTCAGGTATCTCTGAGCGAAATCTTCTTATCTCTTTCTCCAGGGCTTTCTCAAACTGCGATAGATCCTTCCATTCCTTTGGGACGCGTATATCAGGCAAATCCAGGCCTATTTGATGAGTAAATTCAACAAGCTTGTCTTTTGCCTCTTCAGCAATCTTCAGCACTTCTCTTTGATTGAGTTGAGACTCCCCCAGCCCTTTCTGTTGTGCCTTGGTTGCCCTTTCCTTCAAATCGGTTTTTCTTGTTTGTAAAGCAACTTCTACCTTTCTAGCAAAACCGTCAAAACTGGTACCGATTTCTCTTTGCTCCTTTTCCAGTCGGGCTCCCTCGATACCTGTCAGTATATTTCTGTAGTCCGAAAGCCCTAACAGCCGGTCAATGGCATCATTTCTGTCCCTTGGTTCCTGAGTGAGAACGGCTCGAATTACTTCCTGATGTTGATAGACCGTGGTGATGAAGTCCCTGAAAGAAAGTTTAACCAGCTGCTGGAGTCTCGCCTTGGCTTCTTCTCCTTCCATTAGGCTTCCCTCAGGAAGATTGATTCTTAGCTTCTCCTCCAAACCTCTTCGTCTTCCATGTGGAACCAGGCTCCTAGAGATAACATAGCGCCGCCCCTCTTCGTCCTCAAGTTCTAGCATAACCGAGACATTGGGGGGCTTGACATGCCGGTTGGGGAGCTTCCAGTTGATACGCTCACGAATTCCCGTTCCTTTTCCAATGCACTCATTTCCAAAAAAACACCACTCGATAGCGTTCAGGGTGCTACTTTTCCCCCGAGCGTTTTCCCCGAAAAGGAGAATCATGGGCCTCTCAAAGCTGAACTCCTTGACTTCTCTATATGCTCGGAAACCTTTTATTTTCAATAGTCTGAGGTGAATCATTCTCTAATTCCCAACTTTTCTTCAAGACGCTCCAGTAGCTTGTTGAATTCCTCAGCTATGCTGGAGTTACGTTTCGTTAAGACAAGCTTGACTCCGTTCTCTCCCTCTTTTTCATAGGCACTCGCAACTTCCTCCCACAGTTCCCTTCTCCGGTTCAGCGCATCACGATCTCCCATAATTCTCTTTGCCACCGTATCCCTGTAGCTCATTTTGAACCCTCACCTTTGCCGGCATTTCGAATCAGCCAGCCCTTCATCTCTGGGTCCTCCCACAGAATCCCGCTCCTTTCCCAATAGCAAAAAGCCTCATTATGTCCGTCAATGGTGCACCTGTCCCACCTTTAGGTGCCAAGGCTTACCCTCGTAATTTTCTCTAGCCACTACCTTCTATTTTCCTTTGGCACTTGTCTACTTCCACTCGTATTGTAGTGCCCTTGTAGGTATAAGGTGACCTTTCCGGTCTAAGGAGCTGGAAAATGTGCTGAACTGCGGTGACTACTCTGAAAACCTCACACTTCTTATAGTCGGAGAACTTACATCCTGTGCAAGCGCATCCATCATCAAGTACTTTCACACGTCTTCTCCCTATGGCGTTCCGAAAACGCCTTCATATTTCTGCTGCGAACTAATCATCTGCCACAAACTCTGCACAAACCCCTCTGAGGAGGACCATCAGCCCACTACTCTCTGCGAGGCCACGTAACCATGACCGCAGAATTGCAGAGTCTTGGGTCTAGCCTGCATTACTTTCGAGGCGGTGAAAAAACTTCCACCATCTGGGAATCCTGGATGAACTGGCACGAGTGTATGGCATTTCCAGGGATCAAGTAGCTGTCGCCCGGCTCTACGACGTATTCCTTGTCACTCACCCTTAGCTCAAATCTCCCTGAAAGACAATATCCCGCTTGCTCGTTTGGATGCTCATGTGATTCGACCTCTTCACCCTTTTTGAATTGCATTAGCGCTACCATCATCCGCTCACCAACAGCTCCAAGCAAAAAACCAAACCCTCTGAACTTCTTTATCCTATAGTCTTTTCTCTTAACTACCATATTCTCCCCACCTTTCGTCTAGATTGCCCGTTTCTCCTGCGAATTCTCGATGGGACCTACCCCTCCTTTTTCTCTCTCTCCCCTATTCCTGCTAGTTTCACAAAACTCGATTCTGTCCCGTAATTTTCAAAATCAGTCAGTGGGCGACCACCCCAGCTTTCCATTATTTCAAGGAGGAACCTCTCTTCTATTTTGAAAAGGTGGCTCGAACAGGAGCAGCCAGAAGACCCAAAACCTCTGACAGGATTCCCAAGTTTAGAAAAAGTCCGTGCTATTCTACATTCTTCCTGCTTCGGTGCCCTCTTGCAGAGGACTTTTTCAACCCTGACAGTTTCTTGTACCAACAGGTAATCAATATGCCAGAATTTTCTTTTTTCTCTCCTCAGGTGCCTGGCAACTCTCTTCTCAATCCCGTTTTGAGCCGAACCAACATAGGCATAAGTCCCTTTCCTGAATTCAATCTTCCCCAGAGCACCCACCCTAAGGGGTGTGGTCCTTCTTACAGAAACAAGTAGGATATAAGTGCCTTTTGTTTTCCTCAGAGTCCTTTGCTCCGGTCCGGATTGCGCCTCTTCTTGTTCAAGATCTATTCCCTTGTATTTCCTCTCCTCCCAAAGCACTGATGAACATGGGAAGAAGAGGATGCATCATTTGAGTTTATTCCCTAATCTTCTCCAGGTGCCAACTATCGCCTTCCTCGTCGTAGGATATGGTATATTGCTTTTGTTCAGGTGTCTCAACTACAAAAAGATCCCTGGCTATCTCCCCTTGGGGACTTGAATTGTAGCAGATTCTTGCCGTTTTCTCAAGGAAGCACTCCTTTGATGCCCCAACTAATCTCGCTCGTCTGGTTTGACATTCGTGAACTCCCAACTTGTCATTATATCCCGGGCAATCCCCGAGACCCTTGAAGTTCTTTTTGTGGCGATTGCAAAGAATGAAAGCCATGCTACCCAGAGAAATGTCATCAGGAGAGAAAGAGCCTTTAGAAATGGTTGATTTGCCAGTCCCCGGTCATGAAATTGTGGGAAAGGTGGAAAGGTTGTGTTCAAAAGCCACCAGGTTCAGGAAGGGGGATCGGGCAGGGATTGCCTGGATCAACTTTAGCTGCGGAGAATGTAGTTTCTCTCGAGAATAAAAGGAGGAAGGGTTGTGGTAAATGCGATTCGCAGAGAAAAAAGAGGTAAGGATTCTCTCTTAAAATTGAATTATGAACACCATCTCTGGGGAGGAAAAAGAAATAAAAAGTGTTACCAATATCACCAGAAAAGATACTGAGGATTTCTTACCTCTGGCCGCCCAGATCGCTATTTTGCCCCAGGTTGAAGAATTTAGCTTAGAGGAAAGCTGGCAGGGAGCTGCTGTTTTTAAGGCTGCCCAGGTAAATTCAACCGCACCTTTATCCGTATCTTAGAGCCTCCACAGGGTCGAGTTTGGAAGCCTTGTTGGCCGGATAAATGCCAAAGAAAAGACCCACTACCGTGGCAAATCCCAGGGCCAGAGCCACCGCCGGAAAAGAAACTACGGTAGCCCACCCCGCTAAGGAGGCAATTATGGTTGATCCGATCCACCCAACCACTATTCCAATTGCTCCCCCCACCAGACATAGAACCATAGACTCCCAGAGGAACTGAAGGAGAATATCAGACCTTTTAGCTCCCACCGCCATCCGGGTGCCAATCTCCCGGGTTCGTTCGGTAACTGAGACCAGCATTGTGTTCATGATCCCAATTCCTCCCACTAAAAGAGAGATTCCTGCAACGCCCACTAACATGGCGGTGAAGGTGCGCATTACGCCTGACACGGTGGAGAGAAGCTGTTCCTGGCTGAAAATGCCATATTTGGTGTCATCCTGAAACTTCTGGTAGAGGATGGCATCAATCTGTTCGACAGCTTCGTCGGTAGTTTCTTTGCTCTCAGCCTGGATAGAGAAGCTTCCCACGTATTTGGTATGAAGGAGCCTCTTCTGGGCCGTGGTAATGGGTATGAATGCCTGGTCATTAAAGTCGAAAAACATAACCCGTCCTTTGGGCTGCATTACTCCAATAACACGGAATTTGTGCCGACTTAGGGGGCCATTTACTACCACACTCTGCCCCAAAGGGTCCTCATCTTCGAAAAGATCATTGGCCACTCCCGCACCGAGCACAATGACGGTCCGAAAATTCTTCAGATCCCGATAGTCGATGAACTTGCCCCGTTCCACCCAGAAATTCAAGACCTCCGGATACTCAGGACTAACGCCATTGACCGTAATTTCTACATTTCTGTCCTGATACTGAAGCAAAAGCCTCGTATTTATTACGGGCACTACCCGCTTTACTGCTGCGGCCTTCTTCAGAATCTCTTCTCCATCCTCCAGGGTAAAAACATCCGCGATCGCCCTTGCCCTCATTCCAGCAAATCCTCCCCTTCTTCCTGGACTTACATTAATGAGGTTGGTCCCCAGAGCTTGAATTCTTTCCGAAATACTCCTCTGGGAACCCTGAGTTATGGATATAATGATAATCACCGCCGCTATTCCGATGATAATTCCCAGCATGGAAAGGAAAGCTCTTGTCTGGTTGGCTCTCAGTCCCTCCAAGGCACTTCCGAAAGTTTCAGTGAATTTCATTTTCTCGCCTCAAGCTCTTCAGGTTCAACATTTCCAAAAGACAAAGGTTAGCTCCGATTTCGTCTCTCGTCTTGCTCAACTAGCCCATCTCTTACATGAATGATTCTCTCGGCATATTCACTCACGTATCTTTCGTGAGTTACAACAATCAGAGTATGTCCCTCTTGGTGAAGTTCTCGAAAAAGTTCCAGAATTCCCTGTCCCGTTTTGCTGTCAAGATTTCCCGTAGGCTCATCTGCCAGAATAAGAGAAGGATTAGTTATCAGAGCTCTAGCTATGGCAATTCTCTGCCTTTCGCCTCCCGACAGCTCATTGGGCCGGTGATGAAGCCGGTGCGACATTTCTACCCTCTCTAAAGCTTTCCTGGCCCTTTCCGCTCTTTCCCTCCGATCTACCCCGGCGTAAATCAAGGGAAGCTCAACGTTTCTGAGGGAAGTGGAGCGCGAAAGAAGATTGAACTGCTGAAAGACAAAACCGATTTTCTTGTTTCGCATCTCCGCCAAGGCATTATCTTTTAACTTTCCCATCTCTTCATGATCTAAGAGAAGTCTACCCGAGGTGGGTCTATCCAAACAACCAATGATATGCATTAAAGTCGACTTGCCGGATCCAGAAGGGCCAGTGATGGAGACAAATTCTTCCTCCTCGATCTCAAGGCTTATTCCATTTAGAGCCGCTATATTTACTTTTCCAATCTTGTAGATTTTCTTGATATTAATTGCCTGAATCATAGTCTACTCTTACTTTTCTCCAAAATCACCATTAATGTGGCGACGATCCGGGAAGGGGAAATCTCATTCGCGGTCCTCTTTGTCCGGCCTCACGCTGCATTCTTCGGAATTCGATCATCCTCTCTAGCCCGGAAGACAAAACCGTCTCTCCCTCCTCCAGACCCCCCTTGATCTCGACATTGGTTCCATCTGAGATCCCGAGAGTTACCTTGCGCATAGTGGAACTGCCTTCTTCAGATATTATTACGAAATTGCCTCCCTCAGTCTCATTGACCGCCTCCACCGGAAGAAAGAGGGCATTCCTGGCCTCTTCCACGATGACGTCCGCACTGGCAGTGAATCCTGGCTTGAGTCTGGGGTCAGCTTTTTCAAGTTCGATTTTGACTTCCACCACCACCAACCCTTGGGAAGTGGTAGTCTCCGGAGCAATATGGACAACCTTTCCAGAAAAAATCTCATCCAAATAGGCATCAATCAGCACCTCAGTCCTTTGTCCAGATTTGAGCTGGCGAATGTCAACTTCGTCTACAGCCACCTCGGCGAAGAGTCTCGAGGTGTCAATTAATCGCAAGATCTTTTGAGAGGCGGAAACTGCTTCTCCTGAGATTATTTCGCCTCTTTCTACGTGGATTTTGGATATCCTACCCGAAAAAGGAGCCTTCAAAAGTGTATCTTCCAAATCCTTTCTTCTCAGCTCAAGTTGAAGCTTCCTTTCCCGTAGCTGCCTTTCTTTTTTCTCAACTACATTTTTGGGAGAGCTGAGTCTGGCTGATTCCAATTCGGATTCAGTTTCCTTCAGGGAATTTTCTGCCTGCAGCAAAGAGAGTTTTTCCTGGTCATCCTCCAATGTAGCCAAAATCTGTCCCTCTTTTACATAATCCCCTTCCTGGACTATAATTGCCCTAATTCGACCATGTTTACTGAATTTAACTTCTTCACTCGCCTGAGAGGAAAGAAAACCGGTAGCAGAGACTATTCTGATAATATCTCCTCTTTCTACAATAACCAAAGATTCATGCGGGTGAGGCTCCTCTTTGTTAGAAAAGAAGAATCTGGAGGCAAGAGTTATCCCTCCTATGGCTACTATGGCGGCAATTACTATCCACAAAATCCGTTTCTTCACTTGACTTTCCTCCTCCTCTAAAGCTTTCTTCCTAGACTTCTCAAGAATGCCGATCGGGAAGCCTCATAATCCAGTACTGCGTCTATAAGGTCTATCTCGGCCTGCCTAAAGTCAATCTCTTTGGCTGTAACCTCATTCTCGGTGATAGATCCACCCGAGAATCTGTTTCGGGCTATCTGAAAATCTTTTTCATACCTTTGCTGCGAAAATCTGAGGAGCTCAATTTTTCTCATGCTTCTATGAAGATCAAGAAAGTACTTTCTCACCCCGGCCCTAATATCCCTTTTGAGTTTTTCCAAATTGAGATATCCCACTCTCAATCTACTTTCCGCCTCCTGAATTTCTGCTCTGGCCTCTCCCCCATCCACCAGAGGAATCTGGAAGATCAAAGAAGCCCCGTATTCCCCTCTTTCTGGTTCAGTATAGCTGTAGCCTCCCGAAAGGTTGAGCGAAGGTGATCTCCTGCTTTTTGCCACAGTCAGGTCAAGCTCACTTTGCTTCATGCTAAGCTCTTTTCTTTCTATCTCCAGCCGATTGGCTAAAGCTTCCCTGACTGCCCCCTCAAGATCTAGCTCCGGTGGCTCGAGTTCATAGTGAGGTTCTGCTATCCATTCAATCTGAGCTTCTGGATCTATTCCCAAAAGGTCTTTAAGCTCTCTCGAATACTGAAAGAGCTCATCCTGACTCTGGAAAACTGCCTCCTCGGCATTGGCTAGTTCCATTTGAGCATTCAAGAGGTCTAACTCATTGGCCGATAGCTTCTGCAACTTATCCTCAACCACCAGAAGATCTCCCCTGGCCTGCCTCAGGTAAAGTCTCTTTAGTTCAATTTTTCTTTGCTGCTCCAGAATCTGATAGAAATTCACTGTTACTTCAAGTTTCAAGCGGTTTTCCTCTTCCTGCAACAGCAACTCTTTTTGCCTTAGATCGAGCAGCGATTTCTCCAGCGCCAGATAAGAGGAGTCAACCCGGGGATGAGGTAGAATCTTCTGAGTAAGGATAAAGGACAAACTGGTATTCGCTTCCTCATCCTCCCCTTTTTCTTGTTCCAGATTGAGGCTATAGGTGGTTCCCCCTTTTGTCGCCAGACTCACGCTCAAGGAAGCCTGGAACTGGTACTCAAGCGAGTCAAGTTCTCCGGCCCAGGTCGCTGGAACAAGCTCCAAGTCCAGTTTTGGCTTGAAGGAGGACCTTCTTTGAGCGATCTGGGCTTCCATCTCCTCAAGCTGGATTTCAGTAATCCTAATGTCGAGATTATGATCAAGAGCTTGCTTGATGCTATCACTCAAAGTTAGCCTAACTGAAGATTCGGCATAGGAGGCTAGAGAGGAGAAAAGAAAGAGCGAGCCCATGACCAGGAAGACAGGTCTCATATTCATCGTCGGTACCCCTTTAACCACAATCTTTTCTAAGAAGGTTTCTCTTGAGTTTCTTCGAGTTCGCCTGCCAGGGCTTTAACAAACTGTCTCTTGGCCAGATTAGCGCCAAAAAGTGCTTCCAGGGCGTTTACGTTCGCCTGAGTGAGTTTAATCTGAGAATCCAATAGATCCGCAGTGGTGATGAGCCCTGCCCTGAACTGTGCCTGGGCAATTCGATAGCTCTCTTCTTTTTCTTCAGCTTGTTTCTTGCTGATCCAGGCGGTGGTCTCTTTCTCTTTCAAATCGAAGAAAGAGCTTGTGATCTCCACAGGAATCATTCTCGTTAGTTGTTCCAGATTTGCCTTCTCTTTTTCAAATCCTATTTCCGCCTTCTTTTGCTCAATTTCAGATGTGTATTCATTCTGTTTAAGACTCAATTTCAGCTTGGCAAATTCAAGACTGTCCCGGGCTTCGACAAGTTCGTATCTATTCTTCAAAGCCTTTTGAATACTGTCTTGGAGAGTTATCTCCAATGTTTCTAGAGGAAAAGTATCGGTGAGTCTTACTGATAAATCCAGGTCTACTCCCAGAACGTAGTTGAGATTGATTCTGGCGAGGGCCAAGTCATTTTCAGCTTTGGTTAGGTTCAATTGGGCCTGGGAAAGGCTTACCTCGGCTTGCAAGACGCCCAGCTCACTCGCATCTCCCAGAGAAAATTTGTTTTCCACCACCTCCAGGTTCTCCCTGCTTTGCCCCACCGAGATCTGTTCTATTTGCATTTTTTCCTCATATTTCAAAACTTCAAAGTACCGGCTGGTTATCTCCTCTAGAGCCAACTGTTTCTTTTTCTCCTCAAAAGCGTGCCGGGCTTTCTTCAAGTTAAGTTCAGCATTTCTCAGGGTGACAATGGAGGTTCTCAGGAGACTATCTATTTTCGCCTCCTGGTATTCTATCTCTCTTAGGCTCAGATTATGAGTGGCCTGCTTTAGATCAAGATTGTTCGCGAGACCAATGGCAACACTCTCCTCCAGGGTCAGTTGTCTCACTTCAACTTCCTCAGCCCCAGAGCTGAGGGGAGCTAGAGCAATCAACAGCACCACGCCAAAAAGTAAGCTCTTTCTCATTCTATCCTCTCCTTTTGTTTGGTTATTGACTGAGCCATACATTATGAACGAATATCAAATTATATCAAGTTCCTACTATCGAAATAATTGGCAAAAATCTACCTGG
>SDBS01000797.1_pt1 | contig 31544 bp, 31 predicted proteins | sample 2277091 | NCBI WGS metagenome assembly SDBS01 (sample SAMN10404972, study PRJNA504765) | marine sediment metagenome | isolation source: marine sediment core GS10_PC15, 163 cmbsf | place: Arctic Ocean: Southern Knipovich Ridge | collected 2010 | reverse complement strand
GACAGAAGGAAAATGGCAAATGAGTTGGTATAATGAAAAAAACAAAAAAAAAGCATGTATTCCAGATAATTTAAGGCTTGAATTAATGAAAGATAAAGATTAACCAATAAAAATTCAAAGAATAAAATGGTTCTTTCCCTATTTTTTTTCACTTTATACAAAAACTTGAAAAAAAATAAAATTTCATATAGATTTTTTCTTATAATAACATATTAAAAAATATGCTTGCTGAAGCCTTATAGCCAAAACCAATTTAAAATGAAAAAAAGTAGAAAAAAGTATGTTTAAATCTAATTACATTTAAATTTAACTCATTGTGGACTATCTAAATCTGCATCCAACTTTTTTAAAGTATAATAACACATCTCAATACACCCATTAAGATTTTCTGGCAAGCATTTTTCTGGTGTGTCTTTTGAACTGTGTACAAACTTTGCATCCATTTTTGAATGAAACCAACAAATTTGTAATTCTCGTTTTTTTTTTTTAGCAAAATGTTGAAATGTTATGTGGTCACTCGAAAATGAAATTGTTTTTGTTTCCAATCTTAAGGGAATTTCTTTCTCTCTTGCGATTTCTTCTAATATATTATTTAGACTTTTATTTAGTTTGGTTTTTTTAAAAATTCCGATTTTATCAATTAATCCAATATAAGATCCAACCATATCAATATTTATAAGATAAGATTTATTGAGGTTATAAATTTTATCTAACCTCTTAAAATTTCTGTAACAATAAGTTTTTGAACCAAAAATTCCCATTTCTTCGGCACCAGTCCATAAAAAAATTAAATCGGTATTATTTAGTGGATTATTATGAAACAATTTTGATAACTCAATTAATATGGCCATACCACTTGCATTATCAACTGAACCCATAGATTTATTATTAGATCTAACAGTAAGAAAAAAGGTTAAAAAGCTAATTAATAATATACTACTAAATATTTTAAAAACTAAATGAACTTCTATCGTAGAACTTAATGGGAAATAAAAAGAAATGTAAACGAAAAAAATTAGAATTATAGAATTTATGAACCTTTCAGAATAATTAAAAGAAACAGAATCATAATGAGCACAAAAAATGACAACTGGTTTTTCCCCCATATCATTTTTAGCTTTAATTCGTGTAGAGATATTATGAGATACATTGTTCTTTTGAAATGGTTGTGATTCATCATACTTTTTATATATTGAAATAGAGACTAAATAGTATTTTATGAAATATAAACACATTAATATTAATATAAAACCAGATGCCCTTCCAGCAATTATGAAAAAACTAAGTAAATTAATAAACAACAGTATAAGAATAACAACTATAAAAAATAAAATATAAAGACTCCAAATAGAGACCCATAAAAAAGGGTCCAATTCAGTTTTCATATTTTCTTCTTTTAAAGTATCTCTAATATAGTCCATAGCAATATATTCTCCTGATGTAGCTGCTTTTCTCCCATAAGCGAGAGATTTTACATGATTAATAGCACCGGATTCATTATATAGTTGTTCATTCAATTTTGAAATATAAAATAACCCCTAATTATACGTTATAAAGGAAAATTATATTATAACTTACTTGTAAGTAGTTAAAGGAGAATTTATTAAAATAATTTTCTACTATTTTAATTTGAATAAACTAATTTTAAGTTTAATAGATGTTTATATCAATAAAATTGTTTGATTTAACTATAGGTATGCTTTTATGTATTGATAAAATTCTTTTTTATCTTTTTAATCATAATTATCGAAAGAAAAAAAAAAAATTCCTTTATTATGAATAATGTAATTTTTATAGCTAGTTTTTATTTAATATAATAAAAAAAAGTGTTTAAAAATTCTTAGGCAATAGATATATCATTACATAGATATACATCTTGAACCGCATTGAGGATTCTAATACCCTCGGGTGTGGGTTTTTTAAATGCCTTTCGACCGAGAATTAGTCCTGTCCCTCCAGATCGTTTATTTATTACTGCTGCCTTAACCGCGTCTGCTAAATCGTTTCCTCCTGCTTCTCCACCTGAATTAATCAAACTTATTCTTCCCATATAACAATTTGCAACCTGATATCGATTCCAGTCAATGGGATGATCTGGTGCCAATTTTTCGTAGACGAGTTTATCAGTTTTAGCAAAATTTAACTCAAGGAAACCTCTATTAATAGTAGCTAATTTTTGTTTTATGATATCTGCTTCAATAGTAACTCCAAGATAATTAGCTTGACTTTCTAAATCAATTGCGGTATGATAATCCTTTCCATCTTTTATAAATTGTTCCATATTTCTTAAATAACACCATAAAACACAGACTAAGCCTAATTCATGAGCATATTTAAAGGCTTCACTAATTTCTTGAATCTGACGTCGTGAATTTGGAGAACCAAAATAGATTGTTGCCCCTATAGCCGCAGCACCCATATCCCAAGCTTGCTCAACATTTGCGAATAATGTTTGATCAGCTAAATTTGGTTTTGTTAAAAGCTCATTATGGTTTATTTTTACCAAAAAAGGGATTTTATGTGCATACCTTCTTGAAACAGAGCCTAACACACCAAGAGTAGATGCAACCGCATTACATCCTCCATTTATTGCTAGTTTGATAATATTCTCAGGATCAAAATACGAAGGATTAACAGCAAAACTAGCTGAAGCAGTATGCTCGATCCCTTGATCAACAGGCAAAACCGAAAGATATCCCGTTCCAGCTAATCTCCCTGTCTGATTAAACAATCGACTCATATTATTTAATACCAAATTGTTGCGATCAGAGTGCTCTACTATTCGTTCAATGAAATCAGGACCAGGAAGATGAATCATTTCTTTTGGGATCCCCATACATGTGTGATTCAATAGATTATCCGCGTCTGATCCAAGTAAATTTTTTATATCTTCAAAATTCATTTCTCTCTCATTAAAACTTATCAATTTATATATAAATTAAAGAAGAAATAAGAGTCCTAAAATAAAATACTTTGCTTTTGATTTTTTTATAAAAAATACATTTTTAGAGAAGTTTTTGTTATAGATACTGTAAAAGATTACTCAAAACTACTATTTCCATTAAAAAATTCTTTTAATAATTCGGAAATTATATGATAGTTACTGGAATGAACTGTAGGGCTTCCACTTTCCAGTTTTAATAATAATTTTCTTTTTTCTCTTCGAGTAGTTTCTTCTAGTTTTATTAATAATTTCTTAGATTCATATTTCGATTTATTATTAACCGAAGAATTTTCTCCCCACAAACTCTCTATTTTATTCCCGACTTTCTCTTTATTATTAAATTCCCCTTTTTTGGTGTTATTTAATAATTTTGTTTTTTCCATTTTTTTTTGCTCTACTTATAATGTCAAATATAATTTAACTCATAAATTTATTTTAGAACCTTTTATTTAAAACCCGTTTTTAATTTGAATTAAGTTGTTAATTTTTAAAAAACACTACAATAAGTTTTTTTATTTTATACTCGTTTATTTTCCTATGCCTAATGAGTTCGATTTTAAGAATTTTAAAACGATGGAAGAATTTAGTAAATCAGTCGAGGGAACGAGATATTTACATAGTTTGTATTTAAAAGCTGTCAATCATCCTATCCGACGAGAAATACTTGAAATAGTTAATAATTTAAAACAGATTACGAAAAAAGAGTTGTTAAAAAATCTAATTGATAAGAATATTGTTGAGGATGAATTAGTATTCAATTATAACATGGATTTTTTGATTAAAGCTTTTTGTATTAAAGTTATTAAAGATGAAAAAAGTAAAGATATTATTTATGAAATTACTCAAAGTGGTAAAGTAATAGAATATTTTAAGTGAAGAATTTTTCTAATTACTCCATAATTACTTTTTTATAGCAGTTACAACAAGCAACTCCAAGATTTAGATTGTACCTTTTTAATTTTTTGTTTTTCAAACACATTAATCGTATTAATTCTTCCCTTAATATATGTTTTTTGTCATCAAAAAAGAATTGTTTTAAATTAAAGATATGATTCAGGGTACCACATATTGGGCACTCATTATAGTAATCAATAAAGTCATAAAAAATTTCTTTCTCTTTTTTCGAAAGCGCTTCTACTTCCAAATCGAGACCATCTGAAATGATAGTTCTCAAATTATTTAACTCATCTAACATAGCATTTCTTAAGTAATTACCATTATCAATCTGATTATTAAATCTATTTATATTTTCTTCTAAAATTTCTTGTGTGTTATACTTATCAAGATATTCGATTGCGTTATTAAAGCATATTAAACTTTTAGACTTGTTATTCTCTTCCATACCATAAATTAATTATGTTATCTTACTAAAAAATGTATTTAATTTTTTCTAAGATAGAGTTAATTTGGGATATTAAATTTATTTCTTCTTCCTCTTCCTTATACAGTTTAGAGGGGATAAACTCGCTAAAATGAGATTTGCTACTTAACACGCGTTTTTCGTGTTAGAAGGTGTTCTAATACATTTTTTATAGTATAAAGCAACGCATTCATAAAAAAATAAAGCTTTCATTAAAATCGATTTTTTTCTAAACTTAAATATCGTTATGCATAAATAAATGTAAATACAATTTTTATTCTCCATAAAAGATGTTCTACGAGATTAAAAAATCAATATTTCTGCTTATTTTAATTTCCCAATATTCAAAACATGATTTTCCAAAATAAGTGGTAAAATTATTGAATATTTAAAGGAATTAACAGTTTTGCAATTATTAAAAAAACCTTAAATTTTTTTCATCTCTATAAAAGAGATCATTCTTGTTTTCATCTGTGAGTCTCCTAAAATCAATGATCTTTGAAGGGGCAAAATATTCAAAATCAAATTCAACATCATCACCAGAGTTCTTCCCTGGTATAGGCATAAGACGGGCGGTTAATGGCTTATTTAATCTAACAGAGAGAGTACATACATCCAATAAGATATAAAATAACTCTCTTTCAGTGATATCACCAGGTAAAGGGATTACATCAAGGCCAGTTCCGCACATGGTAGAGTATAATAAGAGAGAATCTAAATTATATCTGTTTTCAGATAGTCTTTTGGATAAAACGAAATCTTCTAATACAGGTTGCATGAATCCAGAAAAACCTATAACTTTCTCTTTATCAAAGGGGATTGAATTTTTAATTAATGCAACTCCCGTTAATGTTCCGTTTGCCCCAAAATACTCAAAACCTAGTTTTTCAATAGCAGCTCCAATACTTTTTTCGGTTGTAGGATAGGGAGCTGGCGAAAGGTCGATCCCGTTGAATTCAATATTAAATTTTCTACTTACTTTTTCTGAAATCTTTGTTAAAACATCATAAATTTCATTGAATTTTGCTAGTAAGTTATTCTGAGCATCTCTAAGGTTATTTGATTCTTCTATAACATTAATTACCTCATCTGCCATTTCTAATGCTAAGGAGAAAGCAGGTTTTTCTGAAACATGATATGCCGTAGGAAAGAATGGAAAGTTCGGACCTACATTAGCAGACACACAAAATTTTAGATTATTAAACGGTGCAGGTTCAGAAAGATTTTTTATTATTTTTGCACCAGATTTTAATGCGGAGAGATTAATTCCATCTTTAGTAGATGCTACTGGCAAAGATGTAAAAAAATTACTGTTATTTTTGATAAATATGGGAACCTCCTTTAATAATAATTTTTCAAAGATTCCCATCTCTGGCAATTGGTTTGCCAACATCATACAACACGCAAAATAATCAAATCTATAATCTTTAAATATATCTTGTAAAAATTCTAATTGGGAATTTATATCTACTAAAGTCTCTTTTAAATTTTTTTCATAAAATAATTTATTATCATAACTAAAAATGGGTTGAGAGCAAAATCTTTTAGTTTCAACAATTATATCAATATCATTAAACATAGCAATAATTTCGTCATTAAATAAAGCAAAGTTTTCTAATTTATCTTGTAACAAAGCTAATATTGTTTCATTTTTATGTAAGAAAGGAATAGTTTGACCAATAGTAATAGCTCGAACTTTCATATTGGGTTTACCTTTTAAATATTTACATTTTAAAATTTTAAAATCTCTAACTATAATATAATAAAAAAAATCTATTAATAAGATTTATAGGAGAGATATTAATAAAAAATTGATATTTAGATCCATGAAATTTGATAATTTCTTAAATAATCTTCACTAAAAGTAATACTTTAAACTTCATTTAATTTAATCTTATCTTTTATTTGTTCTCTGCTTGGAGCAGGTTTTAAATACTCATCAGGTCGAATTGGACCTATTTTTTCTAACTTATCTTTAAATTTTTTTATTACTTTAGCAAATTTCTCCCCTTCTCCAGCAGAAATACTGACAATTTTAACTCGATCTTTATTTATACCTGTTTCAGCTAATATTTCTTTAATGCTTTCATATCGCGTTTCAGTTTTTGAAAAACCAGCTTCATAATGACAATCTTGGGGATAACAACCAGCAATCAAAACTCCATCAGCACCATAAAAGAAACTTTCAAATACTAACAAGGGATTTAACATAGCAGTACACATAAGATGAATTGTTCTAACATTTGTTGGATAAGTCAATTTACTTGTTCCTGCAAGATCAGCACCCACATAAGAACACCAATTACATAAAAATGCTATAATTAAGGGTGATTCTTTTTTTTCACTTAAGACGGATTTTAATTGAGTAGAAATTTGTGCCTTTTTAAATCCAGGAATATAAAGCGCGTCATAAGGACACATTGCTGCACATGCACCACAACCAGAACAATTTTCTTGTATAACCTTTAACTCATTATTCTCAATTTTTAATGCATTAAATTCACATATATTTTCACAGAGTCTGCACAAGTCACATTTTTCAGGGTTTAAATAAATAATATGAGGATCCAACCCTACTTTTCCACAAGCTAATAAGGCTATGGCTTTAGCAGCAGCACTCTCCGCTTGAGCGATGCTACTCGGTATATCTTTAGGGCCTTGAATTGCTCCTGCTAAAAAAATACCATTTACAAGAGTCTCTGACGGTCTAACTTTTAAATGTTTTTCTAACAAGAATCCATTAGGATCCTGAGCAATATTTAAAATTCGGCTTAGTTCTTCTGTAGTTTCTGCGGGTTCTAAACCTACTGCTAAAACCACTAGATCTGTTTTATTTTCAAAAAGAGTGTCTCCAATGATATCTTCACCTCTCAAGATTAATTCGTCTGAAGTATCACTTTTTAATATTGCCGATATACTACTTTTGATAAAACGCACTCCAAAAGACTCCCGTGCTCTATTGTAAAATTCTTCACAATTTTTACCAATTGCTCTAATATCCGTATAATAAATATTGATCTCAACATCAGGATATTCTTTTTTTAACAAAACTGCTTGTTTAATTGCTACATTACAGCAAACTTGACTACAATACTCATGATGGATCTTTTTATTTCGAGAACCAACGCATAAAATAAAAGAAATCTTTTTAGGTTGTTGTCCATCAGAAGGTCTTACAACTTTCCCATGTGTTGGGCCATCACTATTTAGTAATCTTTCCATTTGAATTGAAGTTATTACATTTGGATATTTCTGATAATTATATTCTCCTAATATGGATGGATCAAATGTGGTGAGCCCAGTTGCTACTATTATTGAACCTACTTTAATATTTAAGATTTCTGGCTTTTGATTAAAATCAATAGCGTCTCTATCGCAAGCTTGAGCGCATACTTTGCAACCAACGCAGTATTCTTCTAAAATATTTGGAAACAAGGGTATTGCTTGAGGATATGGAACGTCTATAGCTTTTCTTGGGAAAAAAGTTTCTTGTATATCTATTGGACAGACTTCTCTACATATATCAATGCAACCTACACAATCATCTTCTATTATGAATCGAGGGTTTTTCTTTATTGTAATATTAAAATTTCCAATATAACCATTAACTTTTTCTAATGTAGAATAGGTTAATAATTCAATATTAGGATGATTATTTACACCTGTCATTAAGGGGCCTAAGATGCAAATACTACAATCAAGAGTTGGAAATGTCTTATCAAATAAAGCCATGTGCCCCCCTATTGTAGGCTCCTTTTCAACTAAATATACTTTATAACCAGTATCTGCAATTACAAGAGCAGCTTTTATTCCAGCTATTCCCCCCCCAATAACTAAAACTGATGGAATTATATCTGAAAATTTGACCTCTAAAGGCTCTAAAAGCTTAACTTGTTCTATTGCCATATCAATTTGATCTATTGCTTTTCTTGTCGCCTTTGCGGGTTCATCATAATGGACCCATGAATTCTGTTCACGCAAGTTAGCAAAAGAGATTAAAAATCTATTTATTCCTGCTTTTTCAATAGTTTTTTTAAAAAGGAGTCCATGTAGTTTGAATGTACAAGCTGCTAGAACCACTCGATCTACATTATTCTCACGAATATCATCGATAATCTTATTCAATCCTAATTCTGAACATAAATATTGATCTTCAAAAACCTTTATTTCCTGGAAATTCTTTTCATAAAAATCTCTGATTTGTGGTATATTTAGCGTATTCGATATATTCTTTCCACATCCACAAATAAACAACCCAATCTTTTTTTGCATGTTTTTTCTTTAGAGGATGTTTTAAATTATTTACGTTGAATCAATATATATTTAATAGAATTAAGAATATAAATTATATATTTTGGCAATATTAGGAATTTGAATATATAATTTCGATATGATACTAAACTTGTCCTAACGAGCGAGATTCTAAAGTAAATTTCTAATTTTTTTTTATTATTTATCTTAATCTAAACAATTATTTTTTAATTATGGATCGGAAACCATATCGCTAGTTAAGAAAGGATATACTTTTAAAATATTAAACTTATTTTTCTTCATTTCAAGAAAATATTTTTTTTCTATTTCATATTCCAATTTTGCCCAATCTAATATTTCTTCCTTTGAATAAAATTTTCCCTTTAATAACTGTAAACCTTTACATTTTTTTTTATAATTTTCAATGTTTTTTCTACTTGATACCATCATTTGCCAAAAAGGAAATGACCTACATTGAAATGGACGAGCTTTATGAACACTACAGCTATTATCTTTTAAAAAATGGCAATGCTCGTCTTCTCCAGTGAATTTAAAACATAAAGTCTTAAATTTATAATTTTTACCTTTTTGTGCTCCAGGTTCTTTCCAAAAAAAACTATCGTTAATGACTTTCACATAATATTCCGCAAATTTTCTTAAACCACTCTTACCATTCAGGTTCAATATTGCAGCTAATCTAAATATATCTTCATTGTATAAATAGACTTGTCCCTCATTTTTTCCTCTACAGCATTTACCGCACATTTGGCAGGAGAATTTAATTCCTTTTTCGAGATCTTTAAAGATCTTAATCTCTGTTGAAGTCAAGATTAAAAAATATTTCTTAATTTTAAGTTTAATAAATAATATACAAATATTTAATTAATATTTAAGCATTAATTCATTGATTATATAAGGCAATTAAGGAAAAGGAGTTTGAATTTTTGGGTCAATTTCTAAACCTAAATAATAAAAAAGACTTAGATTTTCATTTTATTAATGAAAAACTCATTAATTTTGGAAATATTCTTAAAAAAAATGAAATATACAACGAGAATGAATTTAAAAACTGGTTTAATGATTTTAAAAAGATATATGGAAACAAACATGTAACTATTCAATTATATATTGTTTTTGCTTTATTGTATTTTATTGGATACAGCTTTATTTCAAAATTTATTCTATTAGATAATAATCTTTTCTCGAATCACCGCTACACTCTAAAAAGATTAATTAAAGTAGAAAGAAAACTAGAAAGTATTTATAAAAATCTCAAAATTTTTGATTTAAAATATTTCAAGCCATTAATTTCACTTGTAGAAAAAGAAGAAATAAGTATTTTCTATGAACTTATTGAACTAGTATCTAATTCTGTTTTTAAATCAAAAATTGAACCAGAATATTTTTTCGATTATTTAATTCAAAAGCTTATTTCTCCTAATATTCGCCATAAATCTGGTGAGTATTATACACCTTCTTTTTTAGTAAAAAAAATGGTTAACGACAGCTACTCTTTTGGAGATTATACCCTTGATCCATGTTGTGGTTCAGGGAATTTTTTAATTGAAGTAATAAACTATATACTGTCCCAGAATAGATCAAAAAAAGAGAAAATAGAAGCAATAAATAAAGTATACGGTTTTGATATTAATCCAATTTCAATCTATATATCAAAAATTAATTTTCTTTACTTATTAAAAAATTTAGAGAATGCATTTTTGTTAAATTTGTATGTATTTGATTCATTATTTCAAAAAAGAGAAAATTTTAATGATAAATTTGATTTAATCATAGGAAATCCCCCATGGTATACATACCGCGATATAGAATCACTCGATTATCAAGAAAAGGTAAAAAATTTAGCCGAAGAGTTGGAAATTAAACCACTACCCAAGAATATATTAAATCTAGAGATCTCTACTCTATTTTTTGTTAGAGTAATGAAAACATTCTTGAAGAATGACGCTAAAATTTTTTTTGTTATTACTAAAGGAGTTATTACGGGATCTCATGCATCTAGATTCCGTAATTTTAGAGGTGTTTCAAATCTAAGAATTTGGATGTTTGACAACCATATTAAAAAAATATTTAATATCGATTTTATCTGTTTATTCGGGCAAAAATCAGAAGGTTTAAAAAAATCCAATGAAGAGTTTAAGTCCTACTATTTTACTTTGAGAAAGGAGAAGAGTAATCTTGATTATTTTGATAGTGCTAACTTAGAACTTGAAAATGTTGATATACTTATACCATATTCAATTGAAAAAAAAGGAGGAAAAACATATGTCAAAAAATTGATTTCAAAAGAATCCATAAAGAATCTAACACCGCTTAAAGAAAGTTATTACAAAAAACTCTTTCATAAAGGAGCCGACTTAAATCCACGAAATCTAATATTTGTTAGATTTAATAAATTTGATGATTCTTTAGTAAGAATAAACCCTGATAATCGAATTTTTAAAAGAGCTAAATCTCCTTGGAATAAAATAGAATTTAAAAATGAAATTATTGAAAAAAAATTTCTCTTTAAAGTAATTAAAAGTACTGAATTAGTAAAATTTTTAATCTATGACCATTATAATGTTTTTTTACCGCTCTTAAAGTCAGATTTAAGCTTCAATTATGAAAAGTTAGCTAACTACGCTAAAAAGTTTTACGATAAAATTAATACATTGTATTTAAAATATAAAAAAACAACAACAAAGCATAATTCATTGATGGAAAATATGAATCGATGGTCAAAATTAATAAATCAAAGGCAATTATCCAAAATTAAAGTTGTCTATAATAATTCAGGATCTATATTAAATTCATCAGTAATTCAAGGAAATTTCTTAATTACTGGTGATTTGAGTTTTTATGATAGTGATAATCTTTGTGAGGCTTATTATTTATCAGCAATTCTAAATTCTAACGTGATGACTAATAACATCAAAATAATGAAAAGCTCAAGACATATTTTTAAAATTCCATTAGATATACCAATAAAAAAATTCAATGAAAAGAGCCAAAATCATTCTAAATTGGCAGAGTTAGGAAAAAATGGTCAGGAAACGGCAAAATCAACTGTTTCAGCATTATTAGAAAAAAATAAAAATAATCTTTCAAAATTTAAAATTCAAAATATTTTAAGAAAAAAACTGACGCGAATATTAACTCAAATTGATGAAATTCTACGTAAAGAATTAAGATCTTCGTAAACAAATGAGATTTAGTTTCTTAGTTGCTAATTCTTTAAAAAACATAGTTTAAATACGCTTTACAAATTTTATATATCAATATTCTTGATTTACAATTTAATAGAAAAATATACCTTAAATATTATGGAAGACGAATTAGTGATACTGGGTTCTGGAGGTGGAAGACATCACATAAGGACACAATATAGAGCAACTGGAGGGATTTTATATAAATTTAATAGCATACAATCTCATATTGACCCAGGACCAGGTGCTATTGTACGAATTAATCAATACAAGGAAGATCCTATTAAAACAGAATTATTTATTATAACTCATGCTCATGTCGATCATTATAATGATTTAGCTGCTGTAATTGAAAGTTCAAGAGAAGTATTACACGATAAAAATTATAATTATATTAAAAAGGGTACTCTAATCACTACAAGTGAAGTACTTAAATATATTTCTGATTATCATCTTAATATGCTTGAAAATGTTGTGAAATTTAAAGCTTCTGATAAATTTAATTATAAAGGAACAGAAATTAAAGGAACTAAAGTTGTTCACTCACCAAACAATGATGGTTTTGGTATAAAATTTAAACTTAAAAATTACTCTATAGCTTTCACAAGTGATACAATGGTTTACGATGGTTTTTCAGAACAATTTTTTGGCATCAACATTTTGATTCTTAATCTTTTGAGACCCAACTCAATAACTTGTAAGAGACATTTATGTACTGACGAAATAATACCCTATCTAAACAAAATGGAACCCCCACTTGATTGTCTTCTCATAACTCATTTTGGGTCATATATGGATTCCCCGAGATCAAAACAAAATTTTGTTCCAAGCCAAGTTAAAAAGCTTAAAAACAAAACAGATATAAAAAATATTCTCGCTGCTGAAGATGGATTAAAAATAAAGATTAGAGAACTCTTGAAATAAAACCACTTTACTTCTTTTCATAAATACTCTCTCAATAATATTATAATAAAAAGTTTTGTACAAAAATTTAAAATTATGTACTCAAATTTATGATTCAAAACTTGTTCTCGATATAAGAACATAATTGAATTATAATGCTATCCTTTTTAAATAACAAAAATATTATATTGTTTAAGAAGGGAAATTTAAATTAATCTGGCGATACATTGGATTTCGCCCTCTATTAGACTCTATTGAGTTTAATTCTCTCCCTGATTTTTTTATTTTCGCTCAGATTTCTTTTCCCTTCACTTCTTTTTATTTATTTAGACATTTAGAGAAGGTTTGAAAAATTAGGTAATAATTATTTAGTAGAAATTTATTCTATTGGCTGGAAATGCTTTTCCAGAAACGACATACAATACATTGATGAATTGATTCAAATTCAATTTCTTTAGAATTATTTGTTCGAATTTTTCTTAAAATCATTACATTTCCGCACTTATTACAAAGTATTAAATCTTTTGATTTTAGTTTATGTGCGGACATATCTCATATCACAAGTGCTTGATTATTCTGGCTTAAAAGTAAGTCCATTAAATTCATAATGAAAGAGTAATTTATCAAAAAAACAACCCTTACTTAAATATCAGATGTTGTTATATTTATTTAAATCATTGTTTAAGTAAAAAGTTTCGGTAATTGATACGTACAAAAGGATTTAAAGGAAAAATAGAATCCTTAAACAATTAAGAGTTTATTTTCCAGATTTTCTTTGTTGCTACTTGTTTTTTTTAATATTGTTATAAGGATTGCAATAAAGATCAAGCTACAACCGACCCATTCAAAATAAGTCAAGACTTCATTTCCTATAATGAATCCAAATAACGCTGCAAAAACAGGTTCAAGGGTAAATATAATGGCTGTTTGGGTTGATCCTTGATATTGTTGACTCCAATTTTGAAACAAAAAAGTGAGTGTCATAACACCAATACCCATATAAATCATTACAAACCAGAATGTAGGTGGATATAAGAGCAAATCATATGCTTCTCTGAATATTAATGAGCAAATAAAACTAGAAAAAGAAATAACAAAAATTTGAATGATAGAATAAAGATAGACATCAGCAAGACGAACATATTTATCATTCAAGACGATATATATAGCAAAGAAGATAGCGCAAATCAGAACTAAGACGTCTCCAATAATTAATCCCGCTTCAGATTCACCTGCCAATAATAGAAAAACCATACCAATTACTGATATTATCACACCTATCCAGATTCTTATACTCAACGGTTTCTTAAATCCAAACCAAGCTAAAAAAGGAACTATTATAGTACTTAATCCTGTAATGAAACCAGTTTTTCCCGCACTTGTGGACTGAAGTCCATATGTTTGAAAAACTATCCCAAAGAAAAATATTAATCCAGTTATAAATCCCATAAAAACAATTTTTTTATTTAGATTTTTCAAATGAAAAAGAAAAGGAATAAATCCAATAAGAGCAATGGAGAATCTTAATCCAAGGTAAAGAAAAATCGGGACATCTTGCGTTAAATTTTTAGTGATAATAAAAGATGTACCCCAGAGAACAGTAGTAAGAATTAGCAAAAAAATGGCAATTATATTCCGTTTAGAGGAGAAGTTGATATTTCTATTAAATGCCATAATTTTTCATCTCTTACATCATGTAATTGATTATTAACTAAAGACTTTTATTTAATTGATAAATAAAAATAAGAAATGAAATAGAAAATAAGAATTTACTCCAACTTGAGAAACCTAACGATTTAATAATGGGAGCTAAGGATTTAGTAAATCCAATTACAATTATTAAGAGAAAAGACACGATAAAGATATATTAAAATTTGCCAGAAAACTTGATATTAAGATTTTCTGATATTAATGAATCTTTTAAGAACTCTCGTCACGGAACAGCTCATAAAGCTACGTTTTGCTGAAGTGTCACAACCAGATATGAGAATTGATTAATCAAACATCTGTTGCCTCTTAATATGAATTTTGTAAATTAAATGAAAATTGTAATTTAACTATAATTTAGAAATCTTTTTTTTAACTTTCTTGATCTATTTGATTAATATCTCTCTTGACATGATACAAATATAAAAATTTTTTATTTAACTCTAAAAAATATCCTTTAAGATAAATTTTTATATGCGAACTCGATAGAATATGTACTACTATTATATTTTTTTTGAGTGATAATACTTATGAGTTTAGACATACATTACCATAAATTCTTAAAAAGAGAGTTTACAAAAGAATTACATTGGTTTGAGGAGGAATTCGATTTGTTATTTAATTGTAAAGCTATATTTTTTAAACAAGACAAAAAAATAGCAAATCAAATTTTAAATATTTTAAGTGAAACTATAAATATATATCCTAATGAAAAATTACTAACTAGATTAGGTTTTACGTTAAATAATATTGAGAAGAAGCACCGTGAACTTTTTTAAATTGTTCTTTTTTTGTACAAATTAAATTAGTATAATTTAAACGCTTTTTTTGCTTGAAGATCGCCTATCATAATATGTATCTTGAGTAAAAAGAACGTAAAATTTGAATGCAGTAGTTTTGTATTGTAATTATTTTCATATTGAAGCTGTAAATTATGTTATTTAAATAAAGATTGATATATTATTTTGATGCATATTTTATGCGTTAAAGGGATATTTTGTATATTAAAATTTAAATATGTGCATATTTTTATCTATTAAATAAAGTATTATAATACGATATAAACAAAAAGAAAGTGATTATTTGACAAAAACATATAATGAGATAAATGAAAAAATAAAGAACGGCGAAGCAGTAGTAGTTACAGCAGAAGAAATGATTAAAATTGTAGAAGATAAAGGGATTAATGTGGCAGCGGAAGAAGTTGATATTGTAACTACAGGTACTTTTGGACCGATGTGTTCAAGCGGTGCTTTTTTAAATTTTGGTCATGCTGATCCCCCAATAAAGTTTGAGCACCTCTGGTTAAACGATGTCCATGCATATCACGGAAATGCTGCCGTTGATTGTTATATTGGTTGTACTCGGATGGCCGATAGACGCCCGTTTGAATATGGTGGGGGACATGTTATAGAAGATCTCGTTGCTGGAAAACCTATTAGATTAAGAGGAAATTCTTACACTACAGATTGTTATCCACTAGCAGAGGTTGATACTGAATTTACTATGGATGAGATCAATCAAGCAATTTTGTGTAATCCCAGAAATGCTTATCAAAGATACGTATGTGCCGTAAATAGTTCCGATAAAACATTATATACATATATGGGGAAATTGTTACCTCATTTTGCAAATGCTCACTATGCGGGTGCGGGTAGTCTGAGTCCATTAAGCAATGATCCAGATTATGAAACTATTGGAATAGGTACACGTATATTCCTTGGTGGTGGGATTGGATATGTAATGGGAGAAGGAACACAACATAGCCCTTCAAATCAGTTCGGAACGTTGTTTCTTAAAGGAGATTTGAAACAAATGACTTCTGAATATTTACGAGGAGTAACCTATGAAAAATATGGAACATCATTATTCGTTGGTGTAGGAATACCAATCCCTATACTAAATGAGGGTTTAGCTAAAAAAACAGCAATTAGTGATGTAGAACTTTTAACAGACATAGTGGATTATGGAGTCCCAAGGAGAGATAGACCTAAACCTAGACGAGTTAGTTATGAAGAATTGAAAAGTGGTTCTGTTGAATTAAATGGTAAAAAAATAAAATGTTCATCCTTGTCTTCATTGTATTATGCTCAAAAGATTGCTAAAACGCTAAAAAAATGGATTCAAAATGGAAAATTTTTCTTAAATCAACCGGCAGAAACATTACCGACTGATACAATTTTTAAACCTATGAAACAAACCTCTAAATTAAAGTTTGTGAAAGATTTAAAACGAGAAGCAATAATTTGCTATGACGATTGCGATTTAAAAACTGTTGCTGAAAAAATAATTAATAAGAACATGAATCATATAGTAATTACGGATAAAGAAAACAATTTGAAGGGAATCGTTACAAGCTTTGATGTAACAAAAGCCATTGCTGAAGATAAAACGGATTTAAATGATATTATTACAAAACGAGTTTTTACTACACATGATAATGAACCGATAGATGTAGCAGCCAGAAAAATGAAATTAAACAATATTTCTGCTTTACCTGTAATCGACGATACTAAAAAAGTCGTAGGGATAATTAGTTCAGAGGAATTGATGTAAAAATGACAATAATTAATGTAACATTACCTTTTGGAGTAATTAAAGACATTAGCGACTATTCAAGATTTATTAATGAAATTTTAAAATATGATATATCCCTTAATATTCTAAAAATTTCTACAGGATCTACCGGTACTAATTTATTGATTGATATTCCCGAAGATAAAATAAAATCAATAACTGAATCATTAAAAGAAAATAGTATAATCGTAAATAAAAAAGGAAGAGTTATTATCGATGATGACAACTGTATTGACTGTGGTGCGTGTATTTCATTATGCCCTACAGATGCCCTGCATCAAGGTCAGGAAGACAGATTAGAATATTCGTACGAGAAATGTATTGGTTGTTTATTGTGTTTAGATTCTTGTCCTAGATTCGCAATTCAAGAAATGTAAACAGAATTACTATTCTTAAAATAATTTTTTTTATATTATTCTTTTCTTATAATTTCAAAGATTTCATCTATCCGAGGTGTTTTTCTCCGGAGTGTTATACAACGCTCTTCTTCACATCCTCTTAATATTGCAATTAATTCATTTAGATGGATAGTAGGAATATCCAACTTTTCTCCAAACCACTTATTCATCTTCTCTCTATACTCAGGTTTACTTAGAGTATATAAACAAGTAGGACATGGCATTAAAATAAAGTCTGCTCCTACATTTTCGGCACTCTTCAATTTATTATATGTAATCTTTAATGCATCTTTTGGATGTATTACTAATTGACTTGCACCCCAACCACAACAACTCTCGCTCTCTTGATAGTCTATGGATTTTCCCCCAAATAGATCAACTAATTCATCTAGCTTAGTCTTATTGCTCACGTAAGCTTCAACACTTGTTTTATCCCTTCTAAGATTCAAATAATGGCATCCATAATGTACTGCAACTTTAAGATTTCTCAAATCGAACTTGAGAGAATTTAGAACAGTATTTCTAATTAAATATAGAAAGTCCAAATCATGGACCAATCGAAGTTTTGGATTTTGTAGAATTTCATATTTCCCCGAATCATCACTTCCGCTAAATTTTTTCTTTAACTGGTTTAAGATGTTCTCCGCTTTACTCCAAACTTCCTGATTTCTTAAGAAGTCACGACCTCGCATAAGAGAATTATAACAGCCATTACAACTAAATAATGCAATATCTGCTTGTTTATTTAGCTCATTTAGATTTCTTTCATTAATGGCCGCAAATTGAGCTCTGGTAATTAGATTTCTTTGGAAAAAAGTTCCACTACAACAAGATTGATTAATACAAGTAGAGACGTCAAGGTTAAGTTCTTCCAATAAATCTTGAATACCCCATCTTACTCCTGGATAAAATGCTTCTTCTAGACATGCTTTAAATAAACATAACTTTTTACCTCTAAAATATTCTATAGGATTTTCAGGGTAACTCTTTTCTATTTCCTCTAAATCTAAAGCTAAATTATTAATTTCCATCTTAGATTAATAATTTTAATATTTTTTTTTCTTTTGTTTTTTATTTTTATTAGTTTTACTCGCTTTAAACACATAATTTATTCGCGCAAAATTACATATCTCATTTAGTTCATCAATTCTATCTTGAGGAAGTTGTTCTCCTAAAGATGCTTCAACAACTACACCAGTTGTAAGAAATCTTTCAGACATTTCCACATATTTCTGAAGATCATTATATCGAGGACCAAAACCTTTCTTAAAAGATTCATTTCTTAGATTAATTATCAATAAAGGAATGTTAATATTTTCTTTAGGACACACTCTCTTACAAATTTCACATAAGAAACAATACCAAATATCTGAATCCTTTAAAACACTTTTGTCTCCTCGAAGAACCTTCCTGATTATTTTTCGAATATTAAAATTAGAGATTCTTGAGGCAGGACACGCCCCTACGCACTTACCGCAGTCGGCACAACCAATTATATTTTTATTTTCCTCTATGTCATCTACAAGTTCTTTATAAAACTCCCAGTTCCAATCCTTATCAGAATATTTATCCATTTTCTTCAATATAATACAATTTTATATATCTAAAAAAGTCTAAGTGTTTCTTATTATAAGAAAAAATGTTATTAAATTGATAAAAAAAAGAGTGATTATTGAAATAAAAAAATTAACTAAATTATTTGCTTTTCTAAGAATTTGCGCTCCGAAAATTCTTCGATTTTTTAGACAATCTCATAATCAATATCTTTAGGATGATTATTTAACTGTTCAGTTAGTAATTTAAGATGTGTCATATATTCATTTAACGAGATTTCCTGATTATTATATCTTTTTACTAACATTTTGATTATATAGGAAGGAGAAAATTTAATGAAACGTGTATCTGAAAGAATAAAGACAAAACCTCTTGATTCATAAATAAATCTCTTATCTAAAAGTTCGTTAAAGAGTTCCTCTTTATTATTTAATATATTTAAGCAGTCATTTACAGAAACATGATTTTCTCTAAGTGTTTTTAATAGCAAAAAAACATCTTTATTCAAAAGAGCTGTTTGAATGATTATCTTATTTTCTATATCTGAAACATTATAATATTCGAGAAAATATTTTTTTAAAGCCTCTGTGTAATATTTTAATGTTTTATCATCTAATTCGTCCTTCATTAAGTTTTTAGGAGGAATTCTGGTGTAAGCAAGATCTTTTATTAAAAAATAACATTCGTTACTCCCTGGCATGTTTTTCTTGATAGCTAAATTCTCTCGGATAAAGGAAATAAGAATTAAATCTATATTTATTGTAGAAAAACCATATTCATTTCTTAAAATATGTGTTAAATTTGATTTAGAGATAACACCGTTTCGAAGTATTTGTAAAATTGTAAATTTGATTTTATCTCTGAAAAAACTTATTAGGTTTTCTTCTTCATCTAGTTTGGAATAGTTCCTTATTGCATTAAATGCTTCAGAAATAGTTCTTGTAATTTTGTTAGTATTGATTAATTCTATTAAGTTTTTACTAATAATTGCAAGGATATCTGGTGACTCTTTGATTATATCACCGATAACATTATTTTTTTGAAATTCTAATAAGAAAAAGTAAATCTCTCTTTCAAACTTTTGTATAATCGAAATATAACTGTTATTTCCCTCTTCAGGTACAAATTCTATCATAGAATTTTCTTTATCTAACTCGTGCATAGTCCAGATCTCTAGGAAAACCTCTTTCACGGGAAAGGGTTTCTTATGGGGGTATTGAATAATTGGTTCCGGACCAGTTTGTTTATTCCAGTGAGTTAAAATGATTCTTTCCATTTTAAATTATGATTTAATTTTCTAATGATAATAATATTTTCGCTCCTATAATAATCCATCCTTTTAAACTCAATTTAACATCTAATTTGTAGATTTATTTTAGTTATTTAAAAATACATAAAATATCTCAAAAACGTTGATTTATAAACTACTGCCTATAATTAAAAAAAGAGAAAAATCTCTCTCCGTAAAAAAAAAACTTGGAAAGAGATTTAGCCGAGATATTAAATTGAGTTAAAAAAATTCAGGATATGTTTGTTCAATCCTATTTAGTGTTATAGTTAATAAATTGAGTAATTCTTCGCTATCATTTGAGCTTATGTTATCAATTATTTTTTCTATAATTTGATTGCCAAGAGCGATATCATCTTTTGAATAATTCTTTTTGTGTTTAAATAAGAGCTCGAATTCATCCTCTAACCAGTCTAATTCTTCTTTGAAATTATCTACAAGAATTCTATCGTAATCTGCGCTAACATTCATGATACATCAGTGTAAAAATTCATAAAATCTTAATATTTAATACCTCTAGGATAAAATTAGTCTTCAAATATTTATAATTACTTAAATATAAGATTTTTTATATTAATAGAACGAACAAATTAAAAAATTTATTAAAACTTTCAAATTTATAGGTTAAGAACTTAAATAATTTAGTAATAATTTCAATTATTTAAATTTTTAAAATAATGTCTAGTAAAAATCTTAGAAAGCTGATAAATCGATTGTATATTATTAGACCTAATTGCCTTATTAAGTTCTTTATAAAATTCAGGCATGTTCAGCTCATAATTATCCCTAAAGTATATTCTTTTGAAGATTTTTTCTTCTTCTTTCATATATTAAAAATATTTAATACATATTAAAAAAACGAATAATATCACAATAACATTGGAATTTTCAAAGAAAGTAGTAATTAAGGATTACATAATTAATTACTCAAATCTAAAACTTATATTAAGCCTTAGAATTATAAGAATCTTTAGCTACTAATTTCCTTTTTAGAATTTCTTTTTTTCTCTCTAGTAATTTCATTAGTACGTAGTACATCAGAAACATCAACACAAGAGCACCTAAAATTATTAATAATATGGTATTAAAATAGAGGGATTGATCATTAATCGCATCGGAAGGTAAACTATCAATTGAAATTGGAAGTTCCAAATTAAATTTAATAAATAATAAAGCACCTAAGGTTGAGTAAAAAAACGCTCTAAAAATAGAGCCTATTAATGTGCCTAATAAATATTTTTTTACCTTTATATCAACTAAACCTGAAGTATAAGATATTACATCAAAAGGTATAAATGGAATAAATCTCGTTACGATAATAGCCGTCATTCCGTGTTTTTGGATAAATTCATCGGCCATATCAATAACCTTTGATCCGACAAATTTTTCTGCTAATGGGCGTCCTCCTTTTTTACTTACATAAAAGCATAAAATAGCTGCCGCCATTGAGCCAATAATACCCATAATTCCTCCCCAAAAAATCCCCCAAATCATTCCTGTAGCTAATAATACGATTTCTGAAGGAATTGGCACCAGTAGACCCTGAATAGCCATTACAATTATGAATAGAAAAATGCCAATAATCCCTAATAGATAAATTGGATTTACAAACCATTCAACTACAAGAGTATATAAAATTGTCTGATCAACAAAATAAATAATATAAAGTAAGACCAGAGAGATTGCTATTAAAATAATAAATATGATGATATAAATTATTGTCTTAACATTATATTGAGAAAAATCAAATAGATTTTTGAAATAATTTTTTAATTTTTTTGTAAAAAGTTGTTTATCTTCTAACTGTTTATCTGTTTCATTATCTTGCATTTTAATCAAAATCAGAGAAAATATTAAGTAATATAGGTACTTTAAATTTCTAAAAATAAAAAACATTATTTTTTTAATCTTTAATAATTAAGCCTAAAAAATATACATTAAAAAATATAAAGCAGTATATATTCCGTTTTAGAAGAAATTCGGATCACGAGATTGAAAATGATATGAGATTAAATCATAAAGATTCCTTAATTAATAAATTAATGATATTCATAGTAGTAGCCTGGATTATACTTGCAGTTGTTTTTGGGTTTACTGATTTAGAAATCTCGAAAGCTGTTGTAGATGAAAATTCTATGTGGGGAATTTTTGGAGAAGAGTTTGGAGAAGTGCCAGGATATGGACTCATTGTTATAGCTCTGTCAGTATTTATAGGAAGTTTTAATAAAGATGTTAAAAAACAGAAGATTCCTGCGTATATCATTAGTATCATTGGGATTTTCATTTTATTATTTGGAATAATCTCTAATTCTCAAAGTTTAATTATCGTTGGAGCAGTGGTAGCTATTTCCTTAATCATTTTTGTAATTTTCACTTTTAATAAAGATTGGGATAATTATAGGAATATCTCGGCAGTTATTATAATTTTAACGATATTAAATCCGTTATTATTCGTTCAGATAACTAAAATCTTAACTGGGAGAGTACGTTTCAGAAAACTTGCTATAAATTTTTCAAATTACACTCCTTGGTTTCTCCCTCCAGGTCCATCAGGAAATTATTCATTTCCGTCGGGTCATACTAGTATGTCATTTATGTTCTTACCGTTGTTGATATTAGTAAAGGAACGAAAATGGGTAGCACCCGTTCGAATCATAGTTATATTTCTCGTAATTGGGTGGGCTGTTTTTGTGGGTTTATCTCGTATTGTAGTTGGTGCTCATTATGCTTCAGATGTATTATTTTCAGCTGGAATGGCTTCTGTAATCACTATTATGCTTTATAAAATAATCTATCTCAAGTATAATAAACCGGTAAAGGAGGAAAAAGATTTATGAAAGAAATTTTAAAGAATATATACCACGTTGGTGATAGTGGATGTTCTGTTTATTTAGTAAATTCCAATAGTGAAGATGGGCTCATCTTAATTGATTGTGGTATGAGTTTGAATATGATAAAAAAAATAAAAAAAGTAGACTTAAATCCTATGGAAATTAATCATTGCATCTTAACTCATTTTCACATTGATCATATAGCAGCGTGTTCAGATTTAAAAAACTACAATAAAAAATTAAAGTTTTATGCTCACGAATTGGATGCTGTACCCATAGAAGAACAAGGTCATGATAAAAAAACAGCAGCTGCGTGGTATGGAGTTGATTATAAACCAATTAAGCTTGAAAAAAGATTGAAAGGAGATCATGAATCTTTAAAGTTTGGAAATTATGAGTTTCAATGTATCCATACACCAGGTCATACTCCGGGTTCAATATCTATTTTACTCGAAATTGAAGACGGAAATATAAAAATTTTATTTGGGCAAGATGTACATGGTCCGATAATTCCTGGTATAAGTAATTATAAAGATTATCAGATTTCTCTGCAAAAATTATTTGATTTGAAAGCAGATATATTATGTGAGGGGCATTTCGGGATTTTTCAACCTGCTAGCGAAGTTCAACGATATATCAAGAGATATATCGATTAAACTAAAATGTTTTAATTTAATATAGAAATTGCTGGCAAATTGTATTTAAGTGTATTAAAATAAAAAAAATAAAAAAAAAATATGATGCTAAGATTCTGCTTTTTCTTCCTTTCCAGTGATTTCTTTTATATCTAATCTTAATATAGCTAGTTTATCGTAGGCTCCATCGTTGTTGAAATGTTTATCTTTCATCATATTTTTATCTTTTTCCAAATGATTTAACAGAACATCAAATGCATATTTCTTTTCTTGTAAATTGTCCACAATCGCTATTTTTCCTCTAAATACAAGTGATCGAAAAGCTTGGCTACATCCTTCCTTATAACCATTATCTTCTATAATTGTACCGCATACACTAGAATTGAACTTTATAAAATCAATTTTTTGTCCTTCTTTAGCGCAATGAAAATATAATGCATGTTTCTCTTGATCATACCCATAACTTAATGTTATTATATATGCCTCATTATCTCTTGCAAGAGAAATAATGGCGTATTTTCCACCTTTTAAGATTTCATATATTTCTTTTTCATTTGTTATTTCTTTTTCATTTCTCCTCATATGGTACTTCATCGATTTTTCTAAACCTCCATAATTTACCTTATGAAAAATTAGATTTTTATATCTACAAGTTCTATCATAAAATCAACTTATTTCCAGTGATCAAAAATTTTATCTTATTTCTATTATTAATGTAAAGTAAGATGATTTTAGAAGATTGGCATACGCACAGTGAACTCTGCCATCATGCTGTTGGTACGATTGAAGATTATGTTAAAAAAGCTATTGATATTAAACTCAAAACAATAGGAATAAGTGATCATTTTCCTTATGAGTTTTTAAAGAATATAGAGAGAATTCCTTATGAAGAATATGCTATTACTTTGGGTGAGATTGGAAGTTATTTATCAACTATAGAACATTTAAAAGAAAAATATGAAAAAGATATCATAATTCGAATCGGTTTTGAATTAGACTATTTCAAAAATCAAGTACTCTCGTTAAATACTCATTTAAACAAGATTAAAAATAGAATAGATTATATTTTAGGATCAAATCATATTTTAGAGTTTTATAACGGAAAAGGTGCCTGGGCTCTTGATGATTCCAGATTTAGGAAAGATTATGATTATTACGGTGTAGATAAAGTCTATATGTTGTATTATAAGAAACTCCAAAACATGTTAAAATCGCAAGGATTTGATTTTGATATCATTAGTCATTTTGATTTACCTAAAAAATTCAAAGATATTCCTGCAAATAAAGAGATAATACATAATGAAGCTATGAAGACTTTAGAACTTATAAAAAAGAGAGATGTTGCGATTGAAATTAACACTGGTGGATTAAGAAAACAATGTAAAGAACAATATCCTAGTGAAAAAATTATTAAAGAAATGTATTCTCTTGATATTCCTGTATTATTAGGTTCAGATGCTCATGATCCTAAAGATATTGCTTGGCAATTTAAAAGTATGATTTTAATGTTAAGAAAAGTGGGTTATGAACAATTAGCTCATTTTAACAATAGAAAAAGATCATATATTGAAATATCATAGAGAATAGTATTACAAATTATCCTTTTTCTAGCGATAATGATAAGTGTTGATTATTGAATAAAGAGAATATGTTATACATTTATAAAGAAATATGTCTAAACAGAGGAAGAGATCAAATTTTTAAATGATTTTTCTACTTTGAAGCCAACCTTCCGTGGCTAAAGAATTCAATAAACGAATATGTTTAGCGTCTTTTGTGTGGACTACTAGATGATTACCTTCTGATTTTCCGATTATAGCAAAGACTAGTTCTTCTCCATCTCGAGATAAAATATATCTATCCTCTCGTTCATAATTCCTGAGTGATATATTATCTAAACTTTCCAATTCATCTAGTAATTCAGAATGCTCGTCTATTCCTTGATTAACTAAGCAAGCAATTTTCACATTTACGGATGATCTAACTTCATATAATTGCAGATCTTGTAAATCCACGATATTAGGAACTACGATCATAACGTTATGCAAAGCTTTTTGCAAAATTTCTCTCATTTTCTCAATTATCTCCGATTTAGTTATGTAAGTATTTGTTGATTCGATTATACTTGACGCTGTAGATTTCAAATCTGAATTTCTTAATTTTTCAATTTCTATTTCCAAGCTTTCTAATTCCTCATCTGTTTTAGCCAATTCTCCATTTAAAATTTCTTTTTCTTTCTCTAACTCATTTATTTTTTTATCTTTCTCTTTTAAAAGATTTGGATCTAAAGCATTAGAAACTAATTTCTTAATTTCTTCTTCTTTGAACTCAATAGTTTTTTCTAAAGTTTTAGCTTTTTCATCCTTAATTTTTATTGAATTTTCTAATGTTTTAATTTGTTCATTCTTCAGTTTTAAAGAGTTCTCAAGAGTTTTAACTTGCTCATCTTTTATTCTGATAAGACTATCTTTATTCTCAAGTTGTTTTTTATAATCATACTCCATTAAACAAATCACAAGCTTTTTTATTTATAATTTTTACTATAACGATTACTATTTAAAAATTTATTATTTCTTATTGATTTTTCTCGTCCTTAGTAGTAAACTAATTCTTTGCGTGAAAATTATCATACAAAATTATTTTCTCGTCGATAATGCTCCAATTCATTTTAAAACGTTTTCCAATTATAATTTCAGACCTTTTACGAGTTTTTAGAACGTGCTTATTCTTAAAATTTTGTTGTTTCGAATTTGGATTTTTCTAAATTTTTATAAATAATTATAAGGTTAAGTTATTAGAATATCTTTTTATTTACTCTTATGTAATATTCAATTATGGAAAAGCATGATAAAATAATCGAAGAATTAGAGTCAGATGTGTCTGAATTAATAGAAAAAGAGCTTCAATCAACACCCGCCATAATAGGTATTAACATTGGGACACCTGAGGGGACAAGAATAGCAAGTAGTTTTAAAAAAGAAATTAAAATGACAATGGGAGAGATTACAGCAGCAAACAGTAGCCTTGTATTCCTTTCATCTAAAATGATAAAAGATTCTTTAAATCAAGAGACGTCATATAATTTAATTACTGGAAAGAATAAAGCGATCCTCTCCATTTTAACAGAAAATGTAACATTGATGGCTTATCTAAATAGAGAATTAGCAGAACTCGAAGGGTTAGATTCATATATAAATAGACTAACTAAATTGAGTTTGCAAATATCAGCAATTATCGAAACATCAGATATTCTTAAAGAAGAAATTTTCGTCGGGCTTAAGAGGGCAATACCTAATACTCTGGTTCTTGCTATTATTACTAAAGATGGATTACCAATTAAAATCCAATCAACTATGTCCGAACCGATTCTCTCAGCAATGGTAGCTGCTTTATATAATTTATCAGGAGTTTTATTAGAAAATGACATGGAATACTCTATAATAGGAGGAGAAAATGGATCTGTTATTATACACGATTTAGATGAGAATAGGATTCTTGCTATTGCGGTTCCCGAATCGGATGGACGGAAATTGGGATCCTACATCGCAAAAATAAAGGCAATTATTCAATAATTTTATTGATTTTCTTTATAATCTTTTTTGCTCCATCAAAAGATTTTATAAGACTATCTGCCTCGTATAAAACAGTACATAGAGGTTCACCTTTCAAAACATTTCTATTTGGTTCTGTTTTGTCATGTATAAAACCAAGATTATTTATTTCACATAGCAATGGTATATCAATATTTTTTGGGGCAAAAAATACTAGTTTAGTTGTAATGCTTTTAAGTGTAGCAGATTTAATTAAATTCTTAATACTTCTCCAGTTATTAGTATTATAGCTTTTCACATGTAAATCTAAAAGATTCAAATTAAAAACAGATTCTGAAGCTCTAATTGAACCAGGAATTCTTGGATTACATTCCATAAAATATGGATAATGGTTTTTTAAAACAAAATCAAACCCATTAATACCCTTTAAACCTAACTCTTTTGTTAAAATAATTGATATCTCAGATATTTTTTTCTCCTCATTTTTCGATAATCCAGCAGGAACAATATTACCACAGTACATAAAATTTTTAGGTGGATTTAGAAATTTTTCACCAATAATTTGACGATTGATAGAAACAACTTCACACTCCTTACCATCTGAAATTACTGTGCAACTAATAGGAATTCCTTCAATGAATTCTTGAATTATCCAATCTGTAGGATTAAAATCCTTCATTTTCAATCTTGTTACATGAAATTCGAAACTCGATTCATCGTTAATTTTAAAAACATTTATGCCACCTGCACTTCTTTTTTTTTTCAAAATTAAGGGAAATTCCAGCCGAACATTTTTTAATTCGAATTCTCCAAAGGAACAAGATATTGGAAGTTTAAAATCTATAGATTTTAGAAATTCGAGAATGTAATCAATATTTCTAGCTTTTTTAATTACATCTAAATCATTATTAACACTTTTTATGCCGAAAGTTTTAGCTTGATTTGAGATAAGTAATCTTTCTTCATAAGCATCATCTAAACCACTTCCTATTAAGAAGAATTCTATATCTTGATGTTTTTGAAGAAATTTTATAGCAAAACTAGCTAAATGTTTGCTATAATGGTCTTTTAAAGAGTTATAATCAGCTTGTAGCTCTTTAATGACAATTATACAATCTTTAACATAGGGAATTAGATCTAAATCACCGAAGAAATCTATAGCATAAACAACATAGCCTGCTTTATTCAAAGAATAAACTAAAGGACGAGTATTAAATCCAACTACTAATATTGAATTAGATTTATCAACCATTATTTAAATGATATAAACAAAAATTAAAAACAATTTTTTTCAATTAAAGGATTTTTTTCAATTCTAAGATTAAAGAGTTGGGATTATACTTGTTAAATTTATACACTTGTGCATTGCCATACTTTTTGAAGTTTTTCTTAATTTTTTCAGCAGAATAAGTGTGGACTCCAAGAGCTTGAGTTGCATAAGATTTTTTTGGTTCTAAAACTACTAAATGTATATTTTGTTTTGATAATTTTTTTGTCAATTCTTTTAATTCCTGTGTTATTAAAGTATAGTCTGATTCAACTTGGGCTATTAGATCAGGATGTTTATAAGATATGTTTGCTCCACAATCTGAACAAATGAAAACTACTGGTATAACATTTCGATTTTTTAATTTCTCCACTTTAATTTGGTCAGAAACTTTCTTTAGCGCAGCTGCCATTGGGGTGTATGATTTTCCCTCTATCTCCTTTAATTTTTTAATGGCTATATTAAAATTAACTGTTGGTTTCTGGAGAACAACAGCCTTTTTACCTCGGAATATTAATAATGCTATTTTATCTCTCTTTCTATAACCTTCTCGATGTAAAGATAATATTACATCCGTCATTTGTTTTATTACATGATGCATTGATGCTGAACTATCTAATACAAAAAATAAAACTAAGGGAGCCCGATATTCATAGAGTTTATCCATTAAATCATATTTGTTAAAATGGATAGGAAAATCAATTTCAGTTTTATTATATACTGTATTTTTTAGATAATTCCTTATTGTAGCGTCTAAAGCAATGCTTTTCGGTTGATCGCGTATGGGTGTTCTATAAGACACATATCTTCCCTTTTGAGATGAATTTATTTTTATTCTCCTTCCAATTCCTCTGCCTCCATAATCAGAGATTTTTCGATCTTTTCTAATATTATCTAAGATTGAAGTCATTTTTTTTTCCATCTGATAAATAAATGGCATCGTTTCGTTTTTTGCTTTAAAAAATTTAAAACTATCATCGATGGGAATATTTTTTACTTTCCAACCTCCAGCAGGTTTGGGATTTCTTTTTTTATTATCGGGATATTTTGGAGGATGAAGTTTTTGCTCCTTCGTTTCTGGAATATCAACCTTATTTGGATCAACAGATTGACGTTTAAACTCTTTTTGTGTTGTATCGTCATGCTTTAAGGGACCTTCTGTTTCTTTATTGGGGCGAAGAACCTTAGGATCTTCATATGCTTCTTTAATTTTTCCATAAACCTCAGCTATTTTTGCCTTAATCTCTTTTGGAGTCATTTCATAATGGAGAGATTGAATTCTATGTTCAAATACCAAATCCATTGCTACATTTAAATCTTCTTCCCGAATTGTTCTTCGGTCATTTAAAGCAGCATGAGCTCGTGCACATCTAATAAAAGCTATATCTGCTCTCTGAGAAAATATTTCTAACTCATTTACAATTTTAGACACAAATTCATATACCGAGCTTGGAATTTGCACTTCCTTTAAGATTTTGCGAGCAATCAAAATTTTTTGTCTTAGTGTTTCTTGTTCAGCTTCATAATTTTTAACAAATTCCTTTGGATTGTCATCGAATCCAATAACTCTTCTGGTAATTTCAGCACGCAATTGGGGATCACGAGGTGCCTTTATCTTTACTTCTAATCCCAAGCGGTCAGCTATCTGAGGTCGTAAATCTCCTTTTCCGAATTCTCTTCTAATTGAAAAGAAAAACTTCGGGGTTCATTGAACCAACTAATACAAACCTCGAGGGGTGGGATACAGAAATGCCTTCTCGTTCAATGATATTGATACCAGATGCAGCAGCGTCTAATAAAGTATCTACGATGTGATCTTGTAACAAATTTATTTCATCTACATACAAGATACCTCGGTTTGCTTTTGCAAGTAATCCTGGGTGTAATACTCTTATCCCTTCTGTTAAAACCTTATCAATAGATAAAGAACCAGTGACCATATCCTACTGTATTTTCAATAAATCTGAAAATAATTCAGTACAGCCAAGTGGTAAGTTAACTAGCCTCATATATCTTTTTTCTGTTTCTACTTGACCTTGTTTCTTTTTTTCTCTACATTTTTGGCAGAGATTATCTATATCAGAGTTTAAATCGCAAGCAAAAACACAATCCTTAATTATTTCTATTTTCGGCATTACTTCAACAAGAGATCTAACAGCAGTTGATTTTCCAGTTCCTTGATGACCCGTTAATAAAATACCACCAATTTGAGGATCGACTACATTTAAAATTAATCCCATTTTCATCTTATTTTGGCCTAGAATGGCTGAAAATGGAAAATTAACCTTTCTCATTTTTATTCTATTTGATATATTTTTAATGTGTTATATCTTTGAAAAAGAAATCAACATAATTAAGGATTGTTATTTTGATAGGAGCTATCGAAAAATTGATAAAAGTATTAGATAGAATTGTAATATTCTTTAAAATACTGAATCAATGAAATAGCTTCTACCCCCTTATTAGTTAAGGTATATACAGTAGGTCTTTTAGTTTTATCAATCTCTACATATTGTTTCATTACAACTGCGTTTCTTTTGAAAAATCTACTAATTACTCCGTAAACTAATAACGATAATTCTTTAGCTAAAGCTTTGTTGGTAACAAAACATCCTGATTTTTAAACTCTGTTAATAGCAGTCAAATATTTTTCAAAACTATCACTTATTCTCATTGATTGTCTTAAAGGATCTTTGATTTCTGAACTTTTATTGATTGGAATAAATTTTTGAAGTACACGATTACGATCCTCTAAAACTCTTTTGATCATATTTTTATCTTCATAGATTTGATCTAATAAATGAATATACTTGTCATAATGAATGACTCCATGACAATTTGCACAAGTAAAACCCCCCCTCCCTCTTGTTCAACTAGGTTTTGAACAATTTCAGAGCATGTAAGATATTTAGATAATTTGGTAAATGTCACTGTCTTCTTATCTTCATGTATATGATTGAAATGAAATGCATTTAAATATTTTCTTGTGCTAAACTCTCCACAGGTATGACAATAATCTCCATAAAAAAATTCAATAATATATCTTTTTTTTAATAAATATGCAATCTCAAG
>SDBS01000796.1_pt1 | contig 31578 bp, 21 predicted proteins | sample 2277091 | NCBI WGS metagenome assembly SDBS01 (sample SAMN10404972, study PRJNA504765) | marine sediment metagenome | isolation source: marine sediment core GS10_PC15, 163 cmbsf | place: Arctic Ocean: Southern Knipovich Ridge | collected 2010 | reverse complement strand
TGCAATCATAGACTATCCATATCAGCTTATATATTACCCAGAAAGAAATGAAAACCAACTGGAGTTTTTCAACCTCGAAAATGATGATTTTGGGATTAAAAATAGAGTGACAGAAAGTAAGGAATCAAAGAAGATAAAAGAATTGCTTAAGTCTATCAGAGAAATATCAGAAAAGCTTGTTTCTATGAAACATAATCCATCAGAGATTTCAGAAAGAGATAAAGAAATTTTGAAATCATTGGGTTATTTGAAATGAGGAGAATAGAAGCTAGCGACCATAAAGTCTTGCCATTTACTTACCGTTAGGCAGAAGCAGGCAATTTTAGTCAAATCTTGTCACCTATACGTCACCGATTATATGAAAGGAGAAGTGCATATTTCTTTTTCGGAGGACGCAAGGGATTTAAAATCCAAAAAGAGGCAATAGAGCTTTCCCAGGCAAATTCCCTAATGTCTTTATTTTTCAACGAGTTGTCTTGTTTTTGTGTTCCGATTGTTCCGATATTCACCTATTACTGTTAAAGATCAGTCAAAGAAAGGGCCGATCAAAAATTGAGAGAAGGGCAGTCCTATCTTGATAACATCGGATTATCGGAAGAGGGGCGTGATTTTTTCGATGGCCTCGTAAATTTTTTAGAACAGAGAAAAATTTAATCAAATAGATCCTACGAGAAATGCAGCCAACACAATAATCGCTGCCACCTTGATTATCTTTTGCGATTGTTTAGCCTGAAGAAAAAATGATACCACAAGAGCCGCTGTTGCACATAATATCAGACCCATGTAGAGTTCATTCATTGTGCTGAGCATATAGGGCACAAAAATCAAAAAAACGGCCGGAAGGATAAAAAGTGTTGAAATCGTTCTTGCACGTCTAATCCCCAGTTTTATAGGGAGCGTCGATGCACTTGACTGAGTATCCCCATGGATGTCTTCGATATCCTTTAAAATTTCCCTGGCTGTCATGACAAAGAACGCACTCGAAGCTAAAACAATTATGTCGATGTTGATAATGTTGATAATCGTTGCCGAATAAATAAATACAGAAGACGTCATCAGGGCAATCAAGGCATTGCCTGAAAAAGACATTTTTTTTGAATACCGTGCATAGACAATCAAAAGACAGGCGTTTATTAAAACTATGGAAAGAGCGAAGATGTTTAAAAATAGACCCTGAAAAATCCCCGCGAAAAAAAGACAAATTGAAAAGATCAGGGCTCTCTGCCGTTTAATCTGACCTGAAGGAATAGGTCTATTGGGCTTATTCAGTTTGTCTATTTTGTAATCGAAATAATCATTGAGAGAATTTCCCCCACCCATGATGAATAGGGCTGCCAGAGCCCCGAAAAAAACCGGAGTCCTGAGAATAAAAGTTTGTGAAATAAAAAATGATGTGGCGAAAATGGAAAAAAAGGCTATCAGGCAGTTGCCGATCCGCATCAGCCTAAAATAGTTAAAAATTTGCTGGGGCATTGTTTCAATTATTTTTTTGGCCGTGCTGTTTTGATGGCGGCTATTATACCCTCTAGCTTCTGTAGATTCTGCTCGGCAATGGTTCCTGTCACTAAAACATTTGCGCCGGCTTCTGCAATATTCTTTGCCTGCTCTGGATTTCTTATCCCCCCTCCTATAATCAAGGGAATTTTAATCTTATTTTTGACCGCCTTTATCATATGAACGGGGACAGGCTTGTCAGCTCCGGAACCCGCTTCAAGGTAAACACAACTCATGCCAAAATATTGAGCAGCGAGAGCATAATCCAGAACCTTCTTTGTGTTATTGTGTCTGATAATATCCAGTTTTACGCTTCTCTCTATAGCGGTGGGCAAACGACTCGTGCTGATCACAATATAGGCTATGGATATGGGACGTACTGAAGTTTTCTCGATGAATGGAGCGGCCAAAACCTGTTCCTTTATGAGAAAACGAGGATCGTCTGCGTTGAGAAGAGACATGAAAAAAACATAATCTGCATATTTCGAAAGGGCGGCTGCCGAACTGGGGAAGAGGATGACAGGCAGATCAACCGATGCCTTGATAGTTTGTACTGTCGTGTCCAGCAGTTGCTGACTGAAAGAGCTCGATCCTCCCACCATGAAGGCATCTGTTCCATACTGGTTGCAGACCTTGACTCTGTGTTCTAGCTCCTCCAATGTTTGCTTGTCCGGATCAATCAGTGTGAAATGCAGAATGCCTTCTTTTTCATTGATCAATTCGCTTATGGACATTGTCTGGCCTCTTCAATTGACTCTCTATATCCTAAATTATTATAAGAGCAAAAAGGAATTAATCTCCCATCCGGTACAGCATAATGAATCACACAGCGGCTGACACGTTCACAGTCAAAGTTATGGACATCCATAAAATGCATGCTGGACAGTAAAATCATCTTATAATGGATTTCTTCGAGGGCTTCAAATGAGCCTTTCCTTAAAACGGGCCAAAGATATTTCCTCAGCATGCTTAATTTGAGATGGCGGAGGGATATCAACAGTTTTAATTTTGCATGATACTTACGGCCCTTCGAAGCAGTCTCATAAACATCTCTCATGGAATTGAAAAATTTGTCCACATCTACATACCGGTTTATCGGTACGATCTCTCCCTTATCCAAGAAAAAATAAGTGGCCATTCCGCAGTGAGGATGGGCGGTGAATTCGGGAAATTTTTCTTTCATGAGGATTCCGGCGGCCTTGGAGATAGGAACGACACAGGGTACAGGATAAAAATCCTCAGCCTTTATTTTGCCATCTGTCTGTTTTTCAACACATTTCATGAAGTCCGGAATTGTGATCCGATATTTCTTTAATTTATCTTCAGGTGTGCGGCCAGCAAAGGATATGGGCTGGACATTGACACCTCGAATGACATCGAGGTTATCTGCCGCAAATCTGATGATATCTCCCAGTTGGTTCTCATTGACCCCCTTGATCAACGTCACCACGAGAACAATGCTTCTCATTCCGGCCCGGCGGCAGTTTTCGATGGCTTTCATTTTCGTATCCACCAGATCACGGCCTCTTGTCAATTTGTAAACGTCAGGAGTAAGCCCGTCGAATTGAAGATAGATGGTATCGACTCCGGCTTCTTTGAGAGTTTTGCAGTATTCTATGCTTTGGGACAGTTTGATGCCGTTTGTATTGACTTCCACATGGATAAAACCAAGTTTCTTGGCCGTTTGAATGAATTCAGGAAGGTCCTTCCTGAGTGTCGGTTCTCCTCCGGAAAATTGCAGTGCCGGGGCCGGCCAGGGCCGGTTGTTCCTCAGATTGTGCAGCATAGAGAGGACTTGTTCTCTTGAGGGTTCATAGATATCTCCGGAATCAGCGGCACGAGCAAAACAGATGGGACATTTGAGATTGCACTTGTTTGTAACGTCTATAATTGCCAGGAGTGTTGAAGACTTATGTTGGGGGCAGATGCCGCAGTCGAAGGGACAGCCTAATTTTTCCTTGGTTTGCGGATTGTCGAGTCCGTCACCATCATAGCTGAAACTTTCAGCCCGATCATAGTCATTTTTGTTTGACCAATACACATCTTGAAAACGTCCGTGTGTACTGCATTCCTTTTCTATATAAATTCTATCTGTATTACTTGTGATCCAGGCATCAATTTTTTTCAGGCATTCGGGACAGATGGATTCAGTCTTCTTGATCATACTCATGTTATATTTTAAAACTTCTGTATGTCGATTCAGTCTATACCCAAAAATATCTCATATCAAGAGAGGAAAATCGCACTATCCAAGAGCCAGCGCCAGAAGAAGTTTGGCTGTATTGATTTTTCCCGAAATCCCTTTTGGGGATTGAAGAAATTTTAAAAGGAGAACGATCTTTTGTGTCCAGGACGGGTTTGGAATGTTTTCGTAAGATTCCAGATCGAAACGGAAATGTATGGTTGTGCCTGTGCCCTCGCCCTGAATCACCTGTATACAGTCGACCGTATGATTTTTCAGTTTTAGAATCCAGCTTGTCAAAGGCCGGCTTTTGTAATCGACCGTGATTTCTATGGTCTGATTTCCGAGTATTTTCAAAAATCTGTCCATTTTGATTTGTTCATGAATCTTGAGTGTTCGTGTTTTTTCTTCAATGGACTTATCCGGGGCCTCCGTGACAAATTCTAGTATATGCGCTAGGTATTGATTATTATGAATCTGAAAAAGGGCGTTATTTCCCATATCCATTAAAAGCTTTATATGCTTTCCAAAATCGGACAATGATATTTTTTTCCTCGTTCTCTTCCTTTCCAGATTCTCTATATCCAGGAGCTTATCAATGGTCCAAAATTTCGACACGCACCTTGAGGCCAAGTATTCGACACGTTTGTCGGTAAGGTGTTTGCAGTCAAAGACAGAATGCATTTCATCGAATTTGGTCCAATCTTTTTCAAAGATGAGGCCTTTTTCATCCAACTCACTGTAAAACTCTGTTCCCGGAAATGGAGTAGCGATCCCAAATGCCGCTTTAGAAAGGCCGATCTCTTTCCCATAATCAGGAAAACTCAGGATGTCCTCTTCTTTTTGTTCTGGCAGACCGACAACAAATGTTCCAAGCGGATGAGCTCCATGTTCTCTGAGAATCTGACAGGCCTTTTTATGAATGCCTACGCCCATCCCTTTTTTCGTAGACTTGAGGTCTTTTTGATTCGGGCTCTCTATGCCCATTTCAAAGGTGGCAAATCCGGCCTTGACCATTTTGCCCAAAACATCACGGTGAGCGACGATATTGTCAGCCCTGACGTGGCAGACAATTTCAAGGTTGAATTTGAGCGGTATCAACCGGTCGCAAAGTTTTTCAATAATTTCAGCGTTTCCAAGGACGTCCGGATCGGTGAGAAGGAGAGAGAGCGGACGTTGCCCATGCCACTCGTAGACCTCCGTGATCTCTTTCAATATATTGTCTGGCGATCTGTATCTCTGTATGCCTTTGTTCATGGATGGTTCACAGCAGAATGTGCAATGGCCAGAACAGCCCCGAGATAGGGTCATAGTGTCTCGTCTCCTCCTTCTATCGATTTTGGTCGAATACTTATGTCTGCGCAGATGTCTTGCAGGGAAAGGAATCGAGTCCAAATTTTTTAAAAAGGCACGGTCCGCATTATGAATGACATTATTCTTATTCATGTAGGACACACCTTGGACTCCAAAAGCAAAACCTTTGCAAATAAGTTCCAGAAAAGTCTCTTCGCCTTCCCCGCGAATGACAAAATCGATGTCGGGATGAGAGGCAAAATAATGGGCCAGCCCTGTGGAGTGATAATTGCCCACCGCAGTTGCCATTCCCATATGTTTGGCTTTTTTTGCGATGACTAGACCTTCAGTGTGCTCGGTCGCACACATCGAAATGCCCACTAAATCGGGTTTGAATTTGCGGAGAAAAAATTCAATGGGCCGGTGTTCCATTTTGAGATCGATGATATTGACTTCAGATACATGTTCTTCAATATAGGCGGCAAGGTATTCAAGTCCAATAGGGATAAAATCTAAGGAATAGCCCAGACCGTGTCTTCCAGACGGCATCACAAGGAGAATTTTGCTAAAAGACATTAAAATTTCTTTTCATGAAAAATGTAAGTGTACAGATTCCCGCTTTTTTTCTCAACCAATTTGGATTTCTTGAGATTTGAGCAAGGAATATGGATAATACTAATTCAAGGTTTTGTTTGATCTGTGATGAGTTGGAACAGGAGAGCCATTTGGCAGAAGACATAAGGATAGATCGCGAAAAATGCTGTAATTGCGGGGGTTGCGTTGGTGTATGTCCTGATGATGCGCTTGTATTGATGGACACCGAACTGAAGGTCAACATAGAGAAGTGCACGTTGTGCCGGCACTGCCTTCTTTTTTGTCCTGTTGAAGCGATTGAGATTGGCGCGGGAGACAGCCCCCCCCATCAACCTGAAACAGACATCATTCATACAGATGTTGTAGTAGTGGGAGCCGGCCCTGCTGGAAGTATTTGTGCTAAATACCTGGCTCAATCTGGTGTGGATGTGCTGGTTGTTGAAAAAAAACAAGAGATCGGTGTGCCGAAAAGATGTGCGGAGGCGGTCGATTTCAGTGTGTTTCAAAAGGTTGCTATCGAACCTCATCCTCTCTGGATGATTCACCGCCTTTACAAAGCAATCCTACATGCGCCAAATGAAAACTGTGTCAAGTTTGGAGCCCTAACACAAATGGAGAGCGGATGTATCATCGAAAGAAAGGTTTTCGAAAAACATCTGGCAAAAGATGCCATATGTGCCGGGGCCAGGTATTGGCTGAAGACCACAGCCCTGCGAGTTCTCAAAGAAAAAGACGATGTCTATGGCGTGGTTGTCGGGCACATGGGAGTCGAGAAAACAATTATGGCTCAGATTACGGTCGCCGCAGACGGCGTAGATTCAAAAATCGCCAAGTCCGCTGGCATGGACACTATCAATCCGCTGAATAGCTATATGAGCTGTTTCCAATACGAAATGGCAGGGCTGAGCAATATCGATGAAGAGGCCATACACCTGTACTATGGGAGCACAATCGCTCCCGGAGGTTATCTTTGGATTTTTCCCAAGGGAAACAGCCTCGCGAATGTTGGCGTTGGCATCAACGTGTTGAAAAGTCAAGACAAATCGGCCAAACACCATCTGGACAGTTTTATAGGAAACCACCCGATAATTTTTAAAGGGGCCTCGCCTGTTGAGATCAACAGTGGAGGTGTGCCTGTTCATCAAACACTTGAAACACTTGCTTGCAATGGGCTGATGATCATTGGCGATGCTGCACAGCTCGTCAATCCCGTCACTGGGGGAGGTATTGATCTGGCCATGCTCTCAGGGAAATTGGCGGCAGAAGTGGCCGTGGACTCTCTCCATAAAAATGATGTCAGCAAAAAAAGTTTAAGCACATATCAGAACAGATGGGAGCTTTTGTTTGGGAAACAGCTTAAAAGGATGCACCGGCTAAAAAAATTCATGGGGAATCTTTCAGATGACGATTTTAATAGACTCGCCGATATTCTGTCCTCAAGAAATCTTCAAGATCTGGCCGAAGGACGGTTTTCTGGATTTGTAAAACTCTTGCTGAAAAAAATGCCTTCTCTCGCCAAGTTTGCAGTGAAATTTTTAAAATCGAACTCTTGAGTTTATAATACGGACGAGTCCGTGGATTTGAATGTAGTTTGAAGACAGAGGAAGCAAAGGAGACTATGGAGGAGTAAGATGAGGAAAATATTTGTGGCTGGAGTTTTTGTTATATTTCTTGTTTTATCCCTTATGTCTTGTCAAAAAACCGGCCGGAACGAAGAGGTTTTAGAAGATCGTTCAGTGGCCACTCCGGTTAAGGTCTTTGCTGTCAAACGGGCGGAAATTTCAGAACAACTTTTCAACACAGGCTTAATCCAAGCCTGGAAGGAGATCACGATCACTCCTGATATCGGTGGAAAGATCGATAAGATCCATGTCGAAGAGGGGGATATGGTCAAAAAGGGACAGCTGCTCGCCGAGCTAGACACAAGAGCTTTTCGGCTTCAGCTTGAGCAGGCGGCAGCCGGCGTAGTCGTGGCCGAAGCTAACCTTGAAGATGCCAAGCGTAATATGGACAGGATGGAGCGTCTGAACGCGGAAAGTGCAGTCTCAAGGCAGCAGTATGAAAAAATAAAGCTCCTCTATAAAGCGGCTGGAGCCCGACTCCAGCAGGCCGTGGCTGTCCTCAATCTGGCCAAACATAATGTCGAAGTTTCGCGGATGAGGGCGCCTTTCAGTGGAGTTGTGGCCTCACAGAATGCCGAAGTGGGGGATGTGATCAACCCCATGATGGGAGGGTTTTTCCCCAACGAAGGGATCCTGACTCTGATGGATTATTCCCGTATTAAGCTCGAAGTCGAAGTGTCTCAGCGAGATGCTGCCCGGATCGAAAAAGGTCAATTCGCTCGAGTCGAAGTGGTGGCTTTTCCAGGAAGAACTTTTCCGGGACGAGTTTCTCTTGTCAATCTGACTGCCGATTCCCAGTCAAAAAAATTTACAGTAGTGGTTGTGCTTGATAATCAAGACCTGCTGCTCAAACCCAACACTTTTGGGGATGTCACTTTTACTGTTGCTGTCCATGAGAATGTCCTCGTCATTCCTCCGAAGGCGGTCTTGGAAAAAAGCTATGTTTTTGTTGTCCAAGGGGAGACCGTGAAAAAAGTCAGTGTGACTTTGGGATTTCAAAATCAAGATTTTGTAGAAGTGGCATCAGGCCTCAAGGAAGGCGATTGGGTCATTATTGAAGGAAATTTTGGCCTTGAGGAGGGGACTCACATAGATGTTTTAGAAGTTGTCAAATGAAGATACCGGAGTTTTCCGTTAATCATAGAGTGCCGACATCTATGTTGGCTATGATACTTGTAGTCTTGGGTTTTCTCGCTTTTTCAAGACTGGGATTGGACTATTTCCCGGACATCGAATTTCCGACAGTCTCCGTGATTACGAGCTATACGGGGGCTGCATCGGAAGATATTGAGAACACGGTCACCAAACCTCTCGAGCAGATCATCAATTCAGTCAGCCGTGTCAAAAAGGTCACATCCATTGCTTCCGAAGGGATGTCGTTGATTCTGGTCGAATTTGAGTGGGGGACCAATCTGGATTTTGCAGCCCAGGATATCAGGGATCAAATTGGCCTCAACAGAATCTATCTTCCCCAAGACGCCAGCGATCCTCTCGTTGTGAAATTCAATCTGGGGGCGTTTCCCATCTTGTTCGGAGGCATCACAGGGGACCTTCCCACTGTCGAACTTAAGGCGCAAATCGAAAAAGAACTCGTGCATCGATTGGAGAGAATTGATGGAGTCGCCTCTGTCCAGATCTACTCCACAGATGTCCGGGAAATCCTCGTGGATATCGATAAATCCGCTCTCGTTTCCCGCAGCATCTCCCTTGAACAGATTGTCCTTGCTCTCCGGCAGGAAAACATAAATCTCCCCGCAGGACATATTATCGAGATTCATTCCGATTTCCTGGTCCGGATGCTCGGGGAATTCACCACAATTGAAGATATCCGGGAAACCGTTGTTGGTTCTACTCAGGCCGGTCAGCCGATTTATTTGAAGGATGTGGCCAAAGTAAAAGATTCTCTCAAAGAAACACGATTTCTCTCGCGAATTCAAGGGACAGAGGGCGTGATCTACACGGTCAACAAACGCTCCGGAGCCAACACTGTAATCACCGCTGAAGCCGTCAAAAAGGAGATGAAAAGAGTTCTTGAAATCCTGCCTCAGAACATCAAGTTCTATCCTTGGTTGGACCAATCGGACATGATCCAGATGGTCATTCGGAGGACAAGAGACAACGCCCTTATAGGAGGGATTCTGGCTGTCTTTTTCATACTGGTCTTTCTCCGAAACTGGCGTCCAACAATCACGATAGCGCTGGCCATTCCCCTGTCTGTGATCACGACTTTTATTGCCATATATGCGGCCGGATACACCATCAATCTTCTCACATTGGGGGGCCTGGCCCTAGGTATTGGGATGCTTGTGGATGATGCCATTGTTGTGATCGAAAATATTTTCCGCCATATGGAAGGTGGAGCAGGGCCTGCGGAGTCGGCTAAGAAAGGCGCTTCCGAAGTGGGGATGGCCATTACAGCATCGACTCTGACGACGATTGCCGTGTTTTTTCCGATGATGTTTTCCGCAGGGATCACGGGGAAGATGACCCGGGCTTTGGCCCTGTCTATTTCCTTCTCTTTGATGGCTTCGCTCTTTGTGGCCCTGACGATTGTCCCCATGCTGGCTTCACTCCTGTTTAAGCCCGTGTCCAAAAGGAAAACGCAGAGAACACCACAATTTGTTAAAGTCAGGAATTTTTATCGGAAGATTCTGTGGCTCTCCCTTCAGCGCCGGTGGTTTATCTTGGGAGGAGTTTTGGGAATACTGCTGCTTTCACTGGTTGCGATTCCTTTCTTGGGGACAGAATTTATCCCTTCTATGGACAGAGATATGATCATCCTAAGGCTTGAAATGCCTGTTGGTACCTCTCTGGAGGAGACCAATCGTGTTGTATCCCTTGCCGAGAATGTTATACGCAGTGAACCGGAAGTGAAAACTACGTCGATCCAGATTGGCATGCAGTCGGAAGGAAATCCCATAGACTTGGTGGGAGGATTTACGACCACCGGAACGCATGAAGCGGTTATATGGGCCGGTTTGGTCAAGCAGAGCAAAAGAAAACTTCGTGATGTGGACGTGCTGGAGAACATTAGGAAAAAACTCCCTAAAATCTCAACGTTAAAATATGAAGCCTTGGATATCAGCCAGATGATGTTGGGTGGTTCTGCCGCTCCCATCGATATTAAAGTTTTTGGCAGTGATCTCGATATATTAAAAGACGTTGCAGACAATGTTGTGGAAAACATTCGGGATGTGGAGGGTTTGAGGGATGTGACTCATACTATGGCTGAAGCGAAGCCGGAATTTCATATTCGGATCGATAGAGAGAAAGCGTCACGGTTGGGATTGATGGTTAACCAGGTAGCCCAAACGATCCGGACGGCCTCCCTTGGTACGGTCGCCACACGTTTCCGGGAAGGCAATGAAGAAATTGATGTGCGGGTCCGGTTTGAAAAGAGATTCAGAGATTCCCTGGATGCCCTCAGGAGCATTCCGATCAAAACGCCGTTGACTAATGAGATGATTTTCTTGGATCAGGTGGCCAGCATTACAGAAGGTGAAGGTCCCACCCGGATTGTCCGTGAAAACCAGGTTCGGGAAGTGTCTGTTCTGGCCAATATTTCGGGCCGCAGTCTCGGAGCGATATCCAAGGACATCAAGCAAAAAATAGCTCCGATAGAACAGACATTGCCCGGTGGATATTTTATTGAATTCGGCGGACAATACCAGGAGATGCAGAGTGCCTTCAAAGCCATGGCCGGAGCCTTTCTGCTGGCGACACTTCTTGTGTATATGGTTATGGCATCCCAGTTCGAATCCTTCCGCCACCCGTTGGTGATCATGTTCACGATTCCTCTCGGCATAACAGGAGTCGTGATGGCGTTGCTCATCACAGGGAGGCCTATCAATCTTCCCGTGTTGATCGGGATTGTTTTGCTGGGAGGGATAGCTGTCAATAATGGGATTGTTATGGTGGACTATATCAACCGATTGAGGCGGAGAGGAGTGGATAAAAGAGAAGCCATTCTTCAGGGGTGCACGATCCGCCTGCGTCCGGTTTTGATCACAGCTTTGACCACAGTTGTGGGCATGCTTCCCATGGCAATCAGTACGTCATCCGGAGCAGAGATAAGAGCCCCCCTGGCCATCACGGTGCTGGGAGGACTGCTGGCCACAACGTTTTTGACACTTTTTGTTATTCCTATCATCTACAGCCTCTTTGAGAAAGTGTCCTTCAGCAAGCAGCAAACCATTGAATAGAGAGGGTTTGGAGGTTTCTGTTGATTCGTTACTCTTTTTGAGTCTTTGATTTTGTCGTTTTGGATGTGATACCCTTTGTCCTATACAGAATTGGAGGGACACATCCATGATCTGTGTTAGTCTGGCAGAACCGACGGTGAAAGATTGCCTCCAGGCACTAAAGGGCCTGGAATTTGCCGAAATCAGACTGGACAAAATGGAAGTGACGACCGCCGAAGTAAAAAAAATATTTTCAGCCCATCAAAATCTGATTGCCACCTGCCGGCCCGGTTTTCAGGATAGAGAGAAGAGACTCGAGCTTCTTACTGCCGCCATCCGGACAGGAGCCCGTTACGTGGACATCGAACTGGAGGCCGACGATCTATTCAAGAAGGAAGTCATCCAATTGGCACAAAAAAAGGGATGCCGGATTATCGTTTCCTATCACAACTTTGACAAAACTCCGGAAAAACCCGAGCTTGAAGAGATCATCGGTGACTGTTTCGCTTCGGGGGGCGATGTGGCCAAAATTGCCTGTAAAGTCCACACAGACAAAGAGAATGTGTGGCTCCTGTCTTTACTGGAAGAAGAACGGCCGCTGGTTGTTTTCGGTTTAGGGAACAAGGGACGGCTTACTCGTGTTATTGCCCCCCTGCTCGGCAGTCCTTTCACCTACGCTTCTCTTTTTAAAGGCAAGGAAACAGCCGAGGGACAGCTGGACTTGGAAACTTTGGAAACATTACTTAACGTTTTAAAAAATGTCTGAGACAAAACTATTTGCCGTGGCAGGCCGACCGGTAATCCACAGCCGCAGCCCCCAAGTTTTTAATTCACTCTTTGAGTTCCTGAAAATCCAAGCCGCCTACTTTCGTTTGGCCGGCTCTCATAGTCAGGAAATCGTTCAAACAGCAAAATCCATGAACCTGACCGGTTTCAATGTCACGGCCCCCTTCAAATCCGAAATCATTGAATTTTTAGATGACTCTTCAGAAGAAGTAAAAACCATCAACGCCGTCAACACGGTTATTTTAAAAAAAGGGAAGTGGCTTGGATACAATACAGACCATCAGGGTGTTGTTGATACTCTGACTCAAAATGGAATAGCCATCAAAAACAGCCGCTTTGCCATTCTTGGTGCGGGAGGAGCTGCTCGAGCGGCCGCTTACGGAGTCTTGAGGAAAGGGGCGAAAAAAGTTGTGCTCCTGAACCGAACAGTAGAAAAAGCTCGAGAAGCGGCTTCTCGGTTGGAATGTGAGTATGTATCATTTGATTACAGAGCGGATATCCTCAAAGAGAGCGATATCCTCATTGCCTGTCTGTCTACAGGTCAAAGGATTGTCCAACCCGAGATGCTGCATCCAGACCTGGTCGTTTTAGATGCTAACTATAAGGACTCCATTCTCCTCAAAGACGCCGAAAGAAAAGGGTGTCGCACTCTGAACGGAAGGGAATGGCTTGTTAACCAGGCCTTCCCGGCCTTTAAGCTGTTTACAGAAAAGGAGGCTCCTCCAGATCTAAGGCGGCAGATTTTAGAACTGATTCAAAAGGACATTTCCCCAAAATCCAACATTGCCTTTATGGGCTTTATGGGTACTGGAAAAACAACAGTCGGAAAAATATTGGCCGAGAAAATGAAATTTCGATTTGTAGACATGGACACCGTTATCGAAGAGTCGACAGATTTGACGATCTCTAAAATCTTCGAGGAGAAGGGTGAACCTGTTTTCCGTGAATTGGAAAGACGAGCCTTTCAAAGCCACATCCCCGGTTCTAGAGAGACGGTATTTTCTTTGGGAGGAGGCGCCGTTCTCGACGAAGAAAATCGATCTTTGCTCAAAAATCACTGCCGCTGTGTTTGGCTCTGGTCTTCGGTCCAATCTTCCTTAAATCAAATAGGGGAATCCTCCAGGCCGCTTCTCGACGGCAGCCATCCTGAAGAAACCGCCCGGTCCCTCCTTTCTGCCCGAATCCCCTTCTATGCCCGGACTTCGGATATGGCCTTAAATACGGAAACCGGAAGCACACAGGAAATCGCTGAGAGAATACAGAATGAAATGGATCAAACCCTCTGAAATCAACGGGACTTTGGCTGCCCCCCCCTCAAAAAGCTTTATGATCCGCGCCTGTGCCGCGGCCTTATTATCTGAGGGAGAATCCCAAATCAGAATGCCCACTTTTTGTGATGACGCCCAAGCCGCCCTGGACATCATCCATACCCTGGGCGCGGAAATAAATATCCGGGATGAAAAGATAAAGATCCAAGGGCGAAAATCTATACGTAACACAGAGTTGAACTGCAAAGAATCCGGATTGAGTTTGCGCCTGTTTGCTCCCATAGCGTCTCTATCCAACACAAAAATAACGTTGATAGCGACAGGGTCTTTACTGACCAGGCCGATGGAAATGCTGGAGAAACCCATAAGGAAGCTGGGCGGTTTCTGCCAGACTCAGGGTGGTTATCCTCCGGTTAAAGTCCAAGGCCCGATCAGCGGAGGAAAAATTAAAATCGATGGCTCGACCAGCTCCCAAGTTCTGACCGGATTCCTAATGGCCCTGCCACTCTGTACCCAGGATTCAGAAATTGAAGTCTTTAATCTCAAGAGTTCTCCTTATATGGCTATGACTCAATCCGTCCTCCAGCATTTTGGCATTACTATTTCTCAGGAAAAAAATTTCCGTCGTATCTTTATCAAAGGCAACCAGATCTATTTGCCCTCGGAATACACCGTTGAGGGAGATTGGTCGGGAGCCGCTTTCTTTTTGGTCGCCGGCGCCGTTAACGGGCAGGCCACTTTGACCAATCTCAATCCCAACTCTCTCCAGGCGGATATAAAAATCCTGGAAGCACTGACATCATGTGGAGCGGAAATCACCAGAACAGACACAAGTGTTACTGTGAAACGGAAAAAATTAAACGCATTTGATTTTGATGCGACCGAATGTCCGGATCTTTTCCCTCCCCTGACGACCCTGGCCGTCTTCTGCTCAGGCCGGAGTCGGATAACGGGAGTGAAGAGGTTAAGGTTTAAAGAAAGTGACAGGGCCCGGGTTCTGGAAACCGAATTGACAAAAATTGGGGCAAAGATCACACTACGGGGCAACACAATGGAAATCGAGGGAACTACCTTGGAAGGCGGAGTTATCGATTCTTTTGGTGACCACAGGATTGCCATGACCGGTGCCGTCGCCGCCCTTCAATCCAAATTTGGAGTGAGAATCCAAAATTGGCAGGCGGTTTCCAAATCCTATCCGGATTTTTTCGAAGACCTGGAATCTCTTCAAGGAGGGAAGGAATGAATTCCTTGGGAAGACTTTTGCAAATAACTGTTTTTGGTGAATCCCATGGAGAGGCCGTGGGAGTGGTCATCGACGGATGTCCAGCCGGACTCCCCCTTTCAATAGAAGATTTCACTACCGATCTAAAAAGAAGACAGCCTGGAACGGAAGGAACCACATCACGCAGAGAACCGGATATCCCTTTGATTAAAAGTGGACTGTTCAATCAGAAAACAACCGGAGCTCCGCTGACAATCCTATTCGAAAACAAAGACATTCAATCTGATGACTACAACTCCTTCCTAGACACTCCCCGGCCCGGACATGTTGATTATGTCGCCAAACACAAATATGGAGGGCACTTCAATTTTAGAGGAAGCGGTCCGTTCTCGGGTAGACTCACCGTAGGCTTGGTAGCAGCAGGAGTAATTGCCAAAAAAATCCTAACTCCAATTGAAGTTCGCGCCTCGCTTTTAGAAGTCAATGGAGAAAAGAACATCCAGGAAGCCGTCCGTTCTGCGGTTGAAGAAAAAAATTCCGTTGGCGGCCTCATCGAATGCCGTGTTGGAGGGCTTCCCGTGGGACTGGGAGAACCCTTCTTTGATTCCGTCGAATCGCTGATCAGCCACGCAATTTTTGCCATTCCAGGCTTAAAAGGCATCGAGTTCGGAGCGGGCTTTGCCGCCGGCCGGATGAAGGGAAGCCAGTTCAACGACATCCTCGTTGATAAAGAAGGTAAGACAAAGACAAATCACGCCGGAGGAATCAACGGCGGGATCACAAACGGCAACGAACTGGTTTTTAGGATTGCGGTCAGACCGCCCGCCAGTATTAACAGAGAACAAGACACGATAAATCTGAAAACCGGCCAACCGACAAAAATATTGGTCAAGGGCCGTCATGATGTCTGTATCGCCTTGAGGATGCCGGTTATCGTCGAGGCGATGACGGCCTTTGTCCTGGCAGATTTAGCCTTGATCGAGCAAAATATCCCTAGAATTATCAAATAAAGATTCCTCTACTCATAATCATAGAGAGAGATCCTCTCGTATTCCATTTGTATTTAAAAATAAACTATACGGAATTCTATTCTTTGCTTTGGATGTGATACTCATATTTCAAGATGTCTGCGGGTGGAAATTATGGAAAATTGTGAAGAATATGGAACAGGCCCAAAAAGGAAATTCCTATATTTATATCCGGAACCGCATTCGCTCACATATCTACGCGCTTACGTAAAAGAGGAGACGGATCTGGAAACGGTTAAAGCGGTATGTAAACGGTTTTTTACAGGCACTCCATCTCTGTTTATGGTCTCCGACATCTGCCGTGAAGCGCCGCTTGTGGAACTGGAAGGGGCAGTCGATATAGAAATGGTCTAGGGGCAGGATTCGGGCCAATCCATTTACCCTCCCAGTTTGACTAATGCCACAATTCATCTTAAAATGATAACGGAGAAAATGGCAGACCAAGTTGGTTTTACAAGGTAAAAATAATCCGTAATCTTGTTATTCATAAAGATCCGGAAAGGGATAAAATGAAGAAAAGTCAATCAATCCTTCAGGCAATAGGAGTCGGTTTACTGGTTGTTGGAATGGGCATATCGGTGGCAAACTCCTCGGGCCAAACCGATTCCAGTAAAGAGCAAGAGATGTCAGTTAACCAATTAGCAACAGTGGATCCCGGAACTCCCGCCTTAACGGAAAATTTGTACGTCTTCGACATCCAGAATTCAGCCATCGACCGCAGCCGGGGGGAAGAACTGATTCAGCAGGTGCTGGCCAATCAGGAGAGGCAGGCGATCCGGGCAACCATGACCATCGACTATCCACAACCTCAGTCACTCTTTCCCCCCGACATTGTCGCTCCAACAGTACGTTTCCATGATTCAACTTCTGAAACCAACCTCTGGCTGATAGATATTTCAATTGAGGGAGAGGATTTCCATATATTCACCCTCACCGATCAGTTGAGAAAGCGAAAAGAGGAAGAGATTGACCCTCGTTGCGTCACCAAAACGAATGTTTACAAAGAGACCGATTACCAGGCAACGGACCTCAGATGGAATGTTCAGCAGAAAATCTGGGATAAACTGACCGGAAAAAGGGGAAAGGCAATTAATTTCAACCTGCTCGGATTAAAATCCGGTTCGACAGCAAACCCCGCTTCATACACAACTCTTTCGAGAGGGCATTTAAGCATTAAGATATCCAGGGATCCGGTTGGCGCACCCATCTTTTATCGGGATGTTCCATTGATGCCATCTGAAACCAAAACCGGGCTGGTCAAACCTCTCGCCCAGGAGGCCCTCCCCTTAATCGAATGGCGTCTGCGTGACCTGACCAAGGCCAGGAGCAAAGTTATTATGAAAGGATTGCCCACCTGCTGCAACTGTCACTCCTTTTCCCTGGATGGAAAAACGCTCGGGATGGATATGGACGGCCCAACCGGTGATAAGGGAGCATACGCGGTTGTGCCGGTCAGCCGGCAGATCACCATTGAATCCGAAAACGTCATATCCTGGAATAAATTCAATCCGGAGAAAGTCACATTCGGCCTCTTTTCCCGGATTTCCCCTGGGGGCCAGTTTGTTGTTTCATCAGTGGACGAGTCGGTTTTTGTCACCAATTATATGCAGTACCAATTTCTGCAGACATTTTATCCGACCCGGGGCAAACTGGCGATTTACAATCGCAATAAAAAAGAAATCCTTACCTTGCCGGGTGCTGACGATCCCGAATACGTGCAGTGTAATGCGGTCTGGAGTCCGGATGGGAAGATCCTGGCCTTTCTCCGAGCTGAGGCAATCGATTCCTTCAGAGAGGGTGAGGAAATACCCACTCACGCCAATGATCCGAACGAGCTGCAGATTAAGTATGATATATACACCATTCCCTTCAATAACGGTTTGGGCGGCGAGGCCCAACCACTGGCGGGAGCATCGAGTAACGGAAAGAGCAATTCGTTTCCAAAATACTCTCCGGACGGTAGATGGATTATTTACGTCCAGGCCAGCAACGGATTGCTGATGCGTCCCGACAGCGAACTGTATATTATACCCGCACAGGGCGGAAGGGCACGGCGATTGAATTGCAATACCAAACAGATGAACTCCTGGCACAGCTGGTCACCCAACAGCCGCTGGCTGGTATTTTCTTCGAAGGTCAATACCCCGTTTACCCAGATGTTCCTGACTCATATTGATGAAAATGGGAACGACAGCCCGGCCATTTTAATACCCAATTCAACCCCGGCCAACCGGGCTGTGAATCTACCGGAATTCGTCAATATCCAGGCTGAAGAACTGGAAGAGATCCTGGCTCCGGCGGTTGAATACAAACGGTATCTTGACCGAGGTGAAGCGCTGATCCGAACCAGGAATTTTGAAGAGGCTCTCACAGAATTACATAAATCTCTGGAATTGAAGCCCGATTATGCCAACACTTTGGAGGGACTGGGTTATATCATGAGGGAACAGGGAGACCTGGATAAGGCTATCGACTTCTTCAACCGGGCACTGAAAATTGAACCATTTCAGCTGAACACACACAACTACCTCGGCGTTGCCTATCTGCGAAAGGGAAACCTCAACCGGGCCAAGCTGCACTTTGAATTAATCCTCAGTCTGGATCCCAAACATTTCGAAGCCCACAACAACCTGGGTTTTGCCCTCTCAGAAGAAAAGAAACAAGCTGAAGCCTATCTACACTTTAAACGGGCGGTGGAAATCAATCCGGATTACACCAACGCCCATTTCAACCTTGGTCTGCTTCTAAGTCAGAGCGGACTGATTGATGAAGCTATTCCTCACTTACAAAAAGCAGTGGATCTGGACCCCGACGATGGTAAATCCCATAACGCACTGGCTATTGCCCTGAACCGTGGGGGTGAGGTGATCCGGGCAATCGTCCACTACGAAAAAGCAATTGAGATTGACGCCGATGATTTGAATTCACTCAATAATCTGGCATGGATCCTCGCTACCTCCACCGACGCGCAAACCCGGAACGGGAAGAAAGCCGTTGAACTGGCTGAACTATTGTGCCGGGCAACCGACTATAAAGTCGCCGGAGCCCTTGACACCCTAGCTGCTGCCTATGCCGAGAATGGCCAATTCGAACTGGCTGTCAAAAATGCCACACTTTCCATTCGCATGACCGACAAAGGTGATCCCAAGTTTGACATCAGAACCTTCCTGCTGGACCTGTACAAACAGGGGCGCAGTTATCGGATAAACAAATAGGATAAAAACCAAAATTATTGACCTACTTTTAAACACTATCATATAAAAATATGTCCGTGTTGACATTTGCCAGCACTGTAGTTACAGGATCCCTGAGTGGTTGATTACTCAGGAGCGACCAATGTTTTACATTTATCCCATAATTCAGTTAACAGGTATTTGCCTCTACTGCTGCTTTTTGTCGATTCGAGGACCGAGTCTATCTTAAACTTGATGGTTTGGAGATTTCGGTTGATTTGTTTCGCTTTTCAGTTTTGCTTTTCAATTGACAAATAAATCAATTGGGCATATATTTTGGTCTTATATTTCTTTATAATCATATTTTTTGCGATACATCAGATGAACAAAGCACTAATAAAAGTCCTTGATTGTACGATTCGAGACGGGGGCCTAATTAACGACCATCACTTCAGTGATGAATTTGTCCGTGCTGTTTTCACAGCTCTTTCTCAGAGTAACATCGACTACATGGAAATCGGCTATAGAGCAAGCAAAGAGTTGTCGTCTCCCGAAAATTTCGGCGCTTGGAAATTTTGCGAGGATGACAGAATCAAAAAGGTTATAGAAGGAGTTGAATCCAACCTCAAACTCAGCGTTATGGTCGATGCCCACCGCGTCAAGGAACAGAAGTTTCTTCCCTGTGACCAAAGCCCTCTGCATATGGTCCGCATGGCAACTTATATCAGGGATATAGACAAAGCCGTGGATGTTATCAAAAAAACACACGATCTTGGCTACGAGACAACGGCAAACTTGATGGCCATCTCAAGAGAAGAAGACTTAAACATCATCGAGGGATTGAAGAAACTGGCTGCCAGTCCGGTCGATGTTGTCTACATTGTCGACAGTTTTGGGGCCATTTTCTCTGACAAAGTCAAACACTTGATCCAGATGGCCAGAGATTACCTTCCGGATAAAGCCGCAGGCATCCACTGCCATAACAGTATGCAGATGGCATTTGCCAATACCATAGAAGGCATATCTCAGGGAGCAACTTACGCTGATGCTTCCCTATACGGCATGGGCAGAGGCTCGGGTAACTGCTGTTTAGAACTTCTGCTTGGATACTTAAAAAACCCAATTTACAAGTTTGAGCCGATTCTGAAAGTGATCCAAGACTACATGATCCCTTTGCGTGAAAAATACGAATGGGGATACATCATCCCCTTCATGATCTCGGGTTTGCTCAATGAACACCCACGAAGCGCAACGGCTTTACGAGAGAGTGAAGACAGGGATTCTTATGATAGGTTCTATGAAGAATTGTCTAAAAAAGCAGAGAACCCAAATTAAGATAACCTCTGGGCTCAACCTGGATCACCTCTTAGTTTTATTACGTGTTTAGCCCAAAAAATAATTATGTTCAGAAAAAGATACATCAGCCTTCTTCCAACTGAAGGTACGACAGCTAAAGAACAGCTCAATAGCTGCCTTGTCAATCTCCCCGAAATTCTTGATACGAACAAATACCAGAAGACCGACGTTGTGAAACAGAGTCTATTTCTAAGAGCTAGTGATAATGAAGATTTCTTAGCGACAATAAAAGAAATCTTTCCTCTTCTGTCCAATTTTTACGGATCTTCACTGCCTCCCACAAGCTATTTAGGACAACCTCCTGAAAACAAAAAGCACGTTGCAATGGAATTGACAGTCATCAATAGTCCAGCCGAAGACATCGAGATCAAACGTTCAACTCTAGGCAATCTGAGATATTCGATTGTCAGAATTGGCGATTTTAAAGAAATCCATGCGGCTGGCCTAACGGATTACAATTTAAATAAAAAAATGGCCGATTTGTCCAAAGAGGCATTCTCGTATATGAAAGATGTGCTTGATCAGGAAGGCATGACCTTCTCGGATGTTGTCAGACAGTGGAACTACATCGAAGATATCGTCGGCACCGTTACAGATCCCGGTTCCATACGACAAAACTATCAGGAGTTTAATGACGTACGATCCCAATACTACCAAACGACTGATTTTAAAAACGGTTATCCTTCGGCAACTGGAATCGGGATGAATACAGGTGGAGTGGTCATCGAGTTCATCGCTGTCTCTCCCCATAAAGACATCACTATTCTTCCTCTCTCCAATCCCAGACAGGTGGATGCCCACGAGTATTCGGAAAAAGTCTTGGTGGGAGACTCTCTGGAGAACTCAACTCAAAAGGCGTCACCAAAATTTGAAAGAGCCAAACTCGTCTTTTCTCCACATGGAAGCCTCATCTTCATTTCAGGAACAGCCGCCATCCTGGGACAGTCCACAAGCAAAAATAACAACGTCGAAAACCAGACTCAAACAACCATAGACAACATACTTGCTCTCGTCTCAAGGGAAAATATCAAAAACAGTGGTTTCCGTGAAAATATCACCGTGTCCTCCCCTTCCTTCATCCGTGTCTATGTGAAAGAGGAATCTAAAATCTCCGTTGTGAAAAACATCTGTGAAGATCACTTCGGACAGATCCCTTCGCTTTATCTTGTCTCGGATATATGCAGAGAAGATTTACTGGTGGAAATCGAAGGTGTATTGGATCTATCCTAGATTTCTATTCACGGATGGGGACTTTCGGCTTTGCCCCTTTTGGTGTGGCCGCCGTAAATGTATCCACATTGATCCAGTTTGTTGAGCGAACCGCTCTGATCAGAGCTTTCTGTTTGATTTTGATCGGACCCGTTACCAGCTCGGGAACACTGTAAGTGCGGAGGAATGAGTCATAAAAGAGCGGATCTTTTTGGGGAAGAATAAATGGCTTGGAAACATTCCCCTCTTCATCCACATGACTGATAAAAGGCCGGGTGAAAAGGCCTCCCTGTCTCTTGCTGCTGAAAACAATCCATCGTCCATTGCTCGACCAGGAATGCCAGGATTCGGAATATTCACTGTTGATGTCCAATTTCCTGTACTCACCCGTCTCGATATCCATCATGTACAAATCGCTGCTCGGCTGAAAAACGGGAAATACACTGTACTCACACATACAAAACAGAAGAAATCGCCCATTCGGCGATACCCGTGGTTCCAATATACTCAATCCTGTCTCCTTAGAAGAAAGAACAGTTTCGGGTTCTCCCCACCTGCCGGTTTCGGGGTTATAACTGATCCTCCTGAGATCATACTTTACTTTATCAAAATTTTCCGGAGGCACTTTGGTCCGATCTTCCCATGGAATTTCAGCACTGCTGAAATAGAGGTAGCGTCCATCCGGAGTCCAATTGGGATAGGATTCTAATCTGTCTTTATCTGAGGCTCCTGGAATGATAAGGGTTGATTTGTCTTCCATATCATAGTTGACCATGCTGGAATCCAGATCGATAACATCCCGTATTTCCATCCCCCCCGAGTGGAAGAATTGACGGACATTCATGATGGGATAGGTGGCAAATCGACCGGAGGGATGCCATGATGTATATCCCCATTTGGCTCCTATCTTAAAGACTTTGCCTTTTTCGGCGTAAAGAGTGGACACTCCATAAGATACACTCCGGATACCGATGAACATCCTGTCCGGGCTGTTGTTCAAAAATGTATGGCAATTGACACAGCCCTCTTCAAACTCTCTTCCGTGCAGGATGACCTTCTCATTGAAATTTTCGAGATTCCGTTGGTATATTCCAATATTTCTCCAAATGGAAAAGATAGGTCTCATAACCCTATAGACCAAGACACTGTCTATCTTCGTTTGTGCAATCCTGTTGGTCACTGTCTGGAACCTCTGCCAATTCGACATTGCGTCCATCACATAGATATCGAAAAGCAACATCTCTCCTTGGTTCAAACTCAGCAGTTTCCGCCATTTTCTTTGAGGGATCTGAATTCGGGATAACCTGCTGGTAATCTCGATACTATCTCCGTTTAAGGAATGGATCCTGACTAAGTATTTTTCTCCCGGTTCTTGTATGGCAAAGTTTAAAGGTGCGATATTTGGGGGGAGGACCACACCCGAATAGTCAGGCTGGAGATGAGGAAGAGACAGAATTTGAGTGGCGTTCTCAAGATCCATCGAGGATTTACAGGCTGGGATCAGGATGGCAAAAAGACACAACAGGAAAATTGGGATACACCCGGCTTGAAATACAATTCTTGATCTCATCTATCGACTCCTGATGCATCAAATACATAATAAAAAAAGTAGCTGCGCCCGAATTCCCGGGCGAATTCAGTGGCGGCAAATTCTCTCGCCTGCAGCGTGGAGGATGAGATGACCTCCGTAAACTTTCTGAAACGCTCGATAGTTTCAGGACGGATATGTCTTCCCCGCAGGTCGACTTTCTCTTCGGTTTTATTCTCGTAGAGCAGAATCGCCTCCTCATACAGGATGGGGATTTCTCTATAGCCAAAATCTCTAAGGCGATCGAGGTTCTCAACAATTTTCTCCACATTGCGTTCCATCAGATATCGGGCCATCAAAAACTCAAAGGCCATCTGGTTGTATCTGTTTTTTTTCAGCAATTCCAGAAGCATTGTCTCTTCATTGATATTCGCCAAATTCTCAGTCAGTAGAACAGACCGTAGAAATTGGGTTTGTCTTTCCATTTTGAGCTGAGGATCTATCTCCAATTGCTGTAAAAGATTTGCTGCCTTGCGGCCAAAAAGCCAGTCTTTCTTCAGTGCTTTTAAAAAAACTCGTGCCGTATCCACTTGTCCTTTGGCGAGGTGAATGTGACTCAATTTATAAAGGAGAGCCGGACTCTCGCCCACAATTTCCATAAGTTCCAGATTGAGGTGCTCGGCAATATTCAATGCCCCCATCTCAAAGGTGATATCGGAAATAGCCACATCGATAACCGCAAAACGCTCTTCCTCGGTAGGGATCAAGGCAAAGGTATCCATGTATTGCTTGAAAGCAAACATATCCTCTTTCAGCTGCCCGGTGTGGAAGAGAGCACGATTGATCTGGTAGTGGGCAAAAATATTATAGACATCCTCTGGCAGCGAATCGGCTTCCTTTAAAACATCCGACCATTTCTCAAGCTGTGAATAATAGATGAATTTGTGAAAAGTCCTCTTTTCCTTATCGAATGACAAAGAAATGGCAGCAATAAACAAAAGACACAGTAAAATTGTGGGCAAAGCTTCTTTCAGATATTCCCATCCGATAATTTGGAATCCTCTTTTTTGACGATTTTCCTCATTTTTCGATCGCGGCTTCAACATATCGGACAGGAAGCTCTTTCTGCCACTCGCTTGCCAAAAGACTAATGCAGCGATTACGACAGGGATGGAAAGAAACAGGCCTTGAGCCAGCAGAGCGGTGGCTCTAGACATTTCATCAGCATGGAAAGGCAAAAGACGCAGAAAAGTTTCTTCAGCAGTCAAACTAAAAACAATAGTCCCCAATACCAAGGGTATCAAAGCCCCGATGAACAGGTAGATGCCTGAAACAACATGCCGTTTACGCTTGTAACTTTCGCCAAAAACCGCAAGGATCACAAACAATAGGCTTGCTCCTCCGGAAATCATATAGAGAACACCGGACATACAAACAAACAGTAAACCTTTGACATAGGGGAGAGGCAGCTTTATTTTTTCAAACAGAACGGTAAACAACAGTGCTGAAAGTAGCGCTAAGGACAGCTTCAACGGATGATCATATCGGTTGTAAATCATGAAAAAGAACAGGGCCGGCAGGTAGCATAGGATTTGAGAACGCACTCCGACGAACTGCCAAATGAGGGTTCCTGATACCCGACTTAGGGACCAGGCCACAAATGTGATTATCAAAGCGCCCAGCAGTGAATAGACATAGAACTGGGAAAGGAATCCGGAAAAAAATCCGGTCAGTCCTCCCACTTGAAATAGGGATTCTTGAAGAAATACTCTATTGGTTGAAAACAGAGGCAGCTCTAAGAGTCGACCGAAACCATAATAGATGAGTTGGGGCTTTACGATCAGCAGAACGACAACATAAAAAACAATCCATTTTATAATGGGCTTAAAAGACCGGATTTCACGCATGGAAAAGGTAAAAGCGGCCACAGCAAACGCCAAAAGCCCGGCCAAGACAAAAAGCCAAAAAGAAATCTCGGAACGGAAAGCAAATTTTCTGAGCCAACTATTCAAAATGAGATAAGCTGAAGGCCAGGCTACCACATTGGCTGCCAAAAATACTTTTAAATATTCAACGGTTTTCCGACGAGACCGAATGGGAGACATACCTAACAAGACGGTGAGAAAGACTGCTGTGACCAATACCAAAAAAATCAAGAAAACTCTTTTTATAACTACCTCATCCTGATAGACTCGAGCATAAAGTTTTTCAAAATTTCTTGAGTCAAACACATCATTGGGAAAGATAATGCCGTACTTGTTTCTGATAAATTCGATCGTATTGACTTGCTCCCCAGGAAAAAGCTTAACGGAAAAATAGGGGTAGACCGAGGCTCTCCTCTGATTCAGAATCATAATTAGAGGTTCGGCTCTATCTTTTTGGAAAGACGAGGGAAAGTCTTTGACAATAGTCGCAATCGGTGGTCTGTTAGCTATATTGAAAATAACTCTCTTTCCCAGCAGGGTCTCTCCCATGTTTCGCAGATCGATCCACCCAAATTTTCTGGCCGCGGATTCATTGATGATACACACCCACTCTTGGGTTGCGATATCTCCTCTTTGAGAAAAATGTGATATATCATCCACCACTTCCAGTTCAAAAGTGTCAAGGAAGTCAGTATTGATGAAGTTGACATTGACTAAAACCCTGTCATTTTCATCCATGTTCTCGGATCGGACCAAAGATGTTCCATGAATGTCAAACGGAACACTGAAAGAAAACGAGGAACTCAAAATGTTCGGATACCGTAACAACTCATTTTGGAACGCTGCCAGCCTGTTGATGGTATCGGGATCTAGATTCGGAAAATTCAAAATCAAAATGTCTTCTTTGGCAATGCCCACTTTCCCTTTTTTTAAATAATCAACCTGCCGTGCGATCGTGAAAGCGGCCAAAATGACAGCGATTAGCAAAAAAAAATGTAAACCCAGAACAAACTTTTCGGACAATAAACCGAATACTCCGGCGCCGGTAGAACCGGGAGATTTCCTCTCTTTATCCACGGAGCCAGGAATAAAAGAAGCCATCACCACCGGAACAGAAACGATTAAAATGGAGCCCACAACGGAAATAACCAGGAAAATCCAGTTTATTACTTTCAACTCGGAATTCACGGCTTGTCCAAACCAACCCAGACACAGGATAACAGCAACTAGAGCCAGCAAAGCCGATATAAAGTAAAGCTCTAAAGATATCAGAATACTTGGCTTTAGGAAGAAAGAATGTCCGGTCCGGATTTTCTTGAATTCCTCATTTTTAGATTCATCGGACAAAGTTCGTGAAGATATCAGAAGACTCAAAGATACAAAAAAAAGGAGAGTCAGGGCCATGGCCATAAAGACAGAGAGCGTTTTCTTGCTGTTGTTGTTTTGGAACTCGAAAAAGACATTGGATTTCAAATGAATTTTCGACAGAGGTTTTAGATAGACCTCTTTATCGAGGACTCCTCCCTTCTCTCTAAGAATAGTCCTGATCTTTTCGTTGATCCCTTTTTGAGATTCATTCTTTTCTAACAAAATATAGGTGAAGACAGTGCTGCTCTCCCATCTGGCAGGGATTCTTTGCGCATAATCACTGGATAAAATAAAACGGAAATTGAAGTGAGAGTTGGACGGCACATCTTCGATGACTGCCGAAACTTTCCAATCGGATAGATTGTTGATATTGATAGCTTTGCCGATTGAGCTTTCATCGGGAAAGTATTTTTGAGCCAGGCTGCGGGTGAGAACAACCGAACGCGGTTGACTCAAAGCCGAAGCCGGATCGCCTTCGATAAAACTAAAAGAGAAAATTTGGAAAAAAGAACTGTCTGTCCATATTCCCTGTCTCTCCATAAATTTCCGGTTTTCGTCGAAGGTCAGGAGAGTTTTTTCGAAGGGCCGGCTGATTCTGGCCGCTTTCTCTATACCGGAAACATCATCGGCAAGTGATTGTGCCAGAGGAAGTGGGGTTGTCGCCTGCTTTTGGGTTTCATCATCTCCTAAAATCAGTCTTCCTTCCACTCTGTAGATTCTGCGGTAATTCTTGTGGAATTTATCAAAACTGTGTTCGTACTGGACATAGACACAAATCAAGAAAAAAAAAGCCAAGCTCAATGTCAAGGCAGTGATATGGACAAGAGAATGGATCTTGTTCTTCCAAAGATTGGTAAAACTGAACTTTAAAAAATGGGAATTGGAAGAAGCGGCATTCTCGACCGTCAAATTTTACTCCATTTTAGCATTGATACAGAATGATTCATTAATAGAAAACAGTATATAACACAGGCCAATCTCATGGTCAATTCTGATTTCTCATGATTTCTCATGGGACTTGTTTGATTGGAATTAAAAAATGATTTATTTCGATTTGGGAACAGGAAGAAAAAGGGATAAGGGTCGAAGCCCTTTTGAGACTTTAGGGAATGAATCTTGAAGCCCTATAAATATTTTCTGATGACTGTACGGATTTCACCTTCAGCATAACCGCCCTGCTTGTATCTTATGATGCCTTCTCGGTCGATCACAAGGTTCAGTGGAATAGGTCCTTCCCCGTAATATTGCCAGTATCTTTCATCGCTGTCACTCAGAATGGGAAAGGAAAGGCCATGTAGTTGGGCCCAGTCGGAAGGCTTCCCGCTGATAAGAAGAGTGATCACCTGAAAACCACGGTCTTGGAATTCGAGGAAAAGCTTTTCCAGTGCCGGGGCTTCAAGATTGCACCCCGAGCACCAGTTGGCTGAAAAATTGATCAGGAGAACCTTCCCTGAAAAATTAGAGATGTCAACAAAATTACTGTTCTGATCTTTGCCTGTAAAATCCGTGATTTTATCACCTACCTTCCTTATTTTTACGCCTGGAACATCAGGGCCGGTGGGATTGTTTATTTCGCAGGAAGACGAAAAAAATAAAAGGATAGGAACCAGAAGTACGGGGAAGATTCTTGATACCAAGGCTTTTTCCATTTTGAAAAGAGTTTTCATCGGAGGTTATCTTAAAAATTATACCATTTTTATAGATTATGTCAAGTATAAATTGTGGGACCCGAATAATCGGGTACGACAAAAAGTTGCTGCATCCAGCGGTTTGATATTGATCATGAGTTTTGCCGAAGAGGTAGGATTAACAGCGGTGATTATATACTTGACAAAGGGAACTATAACAACTATGTTTGTGGTAACCAATATTGGTAACCATGAATAAGAAAGAGAAAATTCCCTTTCAAATTTTAAAAATCCTGAAATCCGCTCCCCTCGGGCTCCAGACTGAAGAAATCGCCAATAAGTTGGGTTTAACCCGGCACACCGTCGCCAAGTATCTGGAAGTCCTGCGTGCAGGTGGATCGGTTCATTTCAAGAAAGTTGGGCGTTCCCGGTTGTGGAAAGAGCTGTCCACCTCCGTTTCAACAAGAATACTGAGTATGGATGATCTGGAAAACATCCTCGGGATCGTAGCTAAAATCGAAAAGGTACACGGCCAGACAGACACTAAAAGGATGGACTATCTCAAAGAGACGGCCATTTACCATATCCGGCAGGGAGATCCCCTGTTGAATCTGGGCGCCGAGATCGACGGCGTACTTGTTGGTTTTGTGTTTGCCGAAGCCCGGTTGTGGGAATTTGGTCTGGCAGAAAGAGCGGGCTGGATCAAAGTGCTCGGCATAGATCCCGACTATCAGGGGAGAGGGATTGGACGGAAGCTGGGAGAAACCCTTCTTTTTCATTTTAAGCGGAATAAAGTCAGGAAAGTCAGGACGCTGGTCAACTGGTATGATGGCGAATTGATTTCCTATTTCAAGTCCCTGGGTTTTGATATCCTCAACATGATTCCATTGGAAAAGGAGCTTGATGAAAATGGAAAAGTTTAAAGGAAGGAAAAAAAATGAGGTATGCAGAGACAGGATTTAATTTAGAAGTTGATCTAACCCGGGGAAGCATCGAGAGGGTAACAACGGACCCAAGAGAAACCGAGCTTTATCTGGGGGGGCTTGGGACGAACGCCAGGATATTATGGGACAGGGTTCCCCCTGAAGTTGAACCTTTTTCTCCGGATAATCTACTCATATTTGCCGCCGGTCTTTTATGTGGTACACCTGCCACCGGGTGTAATCGTACCATTGTTTCTACCATTTCTCCTCAGACCGGATTAATGGCATTTTCAATGATGGGGGGATTTTGGGCACCGGAATTGAAGTATGCCGGTTATGATAAGGTGATCTTTCGCGGCAAGTCCTCCAAGTTGGTTTATTTGTGGATAAGCAATGACAAAGTAGAAATACGTGACGCCTCTTTTATGCAGGGTAAAGGCGCTATTGAAACTGAAGAACTTATTCGGCAGGAGCACAGTGAGCCTAAAGCCCAGGTGGCGGCCATCGGCCTGGCCGGTGAAAGCAGGGTTTATTTTGCCTCTATTGAACAGGGCAGGTCCAGTGCCAGTCGAGGTGGAATAGGGGCCGTTATGGGAGACAAAGGATTAAAGGCGATAGCTGTTCGAGGAACAGGGGACGTCAATATTGCTCAGCCGGATGAATTTTTAGAGCTATGCAATGAAGTGCTGGAATATATAAAAGTCCGGGAAGAAAAGCCGATTCCGGGGGTCATGCCCATTTTAGCCGGGCTTGGGTCACCGCAAGAGATGAAAATCCATGATGAAAAGTGGCACACCGAGAGTTTCATGTGGGGTAATTCCCGCCACCGCAGAAGAGACTTTTGGACCGAAGAAGTCGAAAAGGAGTGGACACGGACTATGGAAAATGCGCGGACGCGGCTCATAAGTTGTTATAACTGTCCGTTGAAATGCGCAGCTACGATTTCGATGCCAGGACTTCAAACATACATGATGAAATGCTTCTCGAAACTGACGTATACCCTTGCTGCCATGTCAAACCTGGATTTTGGCTTAAAAATTGCGCAGCGTGCAACGGAGTATGGAGTGGATGCATTTTCAGCCCCACAAGTTATGGCTTTTGCCCTTGAACTCTATGAGGAAAATATTTTAACTGAAAACGATATGCCGGGATTGCCATCCTCTAACGAGGAGAGATTTTACTGGTTGCTTGACAAAATTGTCCGGCGGGAAGGGATAGGAGATGTTCTTGCCAATGGAACTTATTGGGCGGCCAAAGAGATTGGTAAGGGCGCAGAGGAATATGCTCATAATAATATCAAGAAACATGAGCAGATGCCTCTTAAGCTGTCAATGCTGAATCCCATTTATTTCCTTATGTATTGTACCGGTGAGAAGATAAACATTACCCAAATTGAAGGACAGTTCCCCCAGATGCCTTTTCCTACGAGAGAGGAGAGAGAAGAGTTTACAAAGGATTGGTTCCAGGTTCCTGATGAAAAATTTAAGCAATATTTTCTGGACTGGGAACTGCGGGGCGAAAACTCATTCCCCTATTACCCGACTGTAGAAATGTGTTGTGATATTGTTGATTGGCAAGAGAGGATGCACTACATCGATGACGCCCTCGGGATGTGTTCCGGTTTATCATCATTCCCCCTGAAACCCCCGTATCATATACACAATTTCCCGAAATTTATCTCATTTGGGGCCGGGATCGATATGGATGAAGCCAAACTAACCCAAGCAGTCAAGAGGTACCGGACTTTAGTGAGAGCTATTAATATAAGAAGAGGCATGAGGAGAAAAGATGAGAAACCCCCGGAGAACCATTGGAAAAAAAGATTTCCCGAGCTTGAAACGAAGCTCTTAGATGAGTATTACAAACTAAAGGGGTGGAACACGGAGGGTATTCCTACGAAAGAATCTTTACATGAATTGGATTTGGATTACGTGAGCGAAGACTTTATAAAGAGGGGGATATTGACGGATAGTGAAGACACTCCTTCCAAAGAGGCTTCGTCGGAAATAGAGAAGAAATAAAACAAAGAGGGGACAAGCGTCGTGGGTGAGAAAAAAAAAAGAATAGTTAAAATAATAAAAGTTGATCTTGATAAATGCAATGGCTGCCGGGCATGTGAGGTTGTCTGTTCCGCCTTTCACGCTTTGCCAAAATACAGCAGCAATAATCCGGCAAGATCCCGTATCCGGGTGATTCACTCTCCATTAAGAGATGTTTATGTCCCAATCCGTGCCGGTGATTATACTCCGGCCGAATGTACCGGAAGACACACCTATACGATTAATGAAAAGGAATATGACGAGTGCAGCTTCTGTGGAGTTTCCTGCCCGTCCAGGGATGTTTTTAAGGAACCCGATTCCGGTCTTCCACTTAAGTGCGATATGTGTGAAAGCGATCCGCCTTTAGCAGAGCCGATGTGTGTTCAGTGGTGCTTAGCTGATTCCCTGACTTACGAAGAAAGGGAAGAGGAAGTCGAAGAAGAAGAGAAGCGGGAGGAGATGGAGATCGGTTTGGAATCACTGTCAAACAAATATGGGTTACAAAAGATAATGGATACTCTTGCCCGAATGTCAATGTCAAAGAAGGGCCTAGAGCATAAGGCGAAAGAAAAGGATCAAGGATGACCAAAGAGGCTGTCGCTCCTTCCAAGGAGATTATAGATGTCATAAAAGAGAGCGGTGGAGAAGCCTTTAATTTATGCTATCAATGCGGATTATGCGATACTGTTTGTCCGTGGAACAGGGTTAGAACCTTTAGTATGCGCAAGTTAGTCCGACAGGCTGTGTTCGGTTTGACTG
>SDBS01000795.1_pt1 | contig 31579 bp, 28 predicted proteins | sample 2277091 | NCBI WGS metagenome assembly SDBS01 (sample SAMN10404972, study PRJNA504765) | marine sediment metagenome | isolation source: marine sediment core GS10_PC15, 163 cmbsf | place: Arctic Ocean: Southern Knipovich Ridge | collected 2010 | reverse complement strand
AATACGGCATTACTTTTTCTTTATTTTGATCGTTGAATTCTATGAGATCTTCTAGTGTTTGTGGGAAGCCATCCGGTACAAACTCTGATAGAAATTCATTTAAATCATGTCTGAAATCATATAGAAGGACTAAATATTCAGGTTCACTAAGATTATCTACACTTGTTATATCTGTTGGATCTATAATAATACTTCCTTTAGATTTCATTATGCTTATGGCATTTTCCATTATCTTATCCACATGTCCATTTCTACCAAAAAAGTTTCGAGCAACCCCAATTCTCGCATCTTGCAATCCATTGACATCTAAAAATTTAGTATAATCGGCTGGAATCTCATTGCTATTCATTATAGAGAATAAATCTTCGGGATCAGCACTTACTAAAACAGTTAACATTATAGCAACATCTTCAACCGTTCGTGCCATTGGACCAGCCGTATCTTGGTTATGTGAAATTGGAATTATCCCCCTTCGACTAACTAAACCAATTGAAGGTTTTATTCCAACTATTGAATTTGAATTTGAAGGACAAATGATTGAACCATCAGTTTCAGTACCTAGAGCTCCTATACATAAGTTCGCTGCTACTGCTGCGGCAGAACCAGAACTTGAACCACATGGATTTCGATTAAGGACGTATGGATTCAATGTCTGTCCTCCACGACTACTCCATCCACTAGTAGAATGAGTAGATCGAAAATTTGCCCATTCACTTAGGTTTGTTTTACCCAATATTATTGCTCCCGCCTTCCTTAATTTTCGAATAATATAAGCATCTTGAGTAGATCTATATCCCTCAAGGGCTAATGAGCCTGCTGTAGTCATCATTTTGTCTATAGTTGCTATATTATCTTTAATCAATACTGGTACGCCATGTAAAGGACCACGAACTTTCTTATTTTTTCTTTCTTCATCAAGAATCTCTGCTATTTTTAATGCATCAGGATTTAGTTCAATTATTGAGTTAATATTCGGACCATTTTTATCAATTTTCTGAATTCTTAAAAGATAGTTCTTCGTAAGTTGAGTTGCCGTAATATTTCCTACTTCCATTAACTTCTGAAGTTCAAGGATGTTATATTCTTTCATTAGGAATCAACCTTTATTTGGAATTATAGTTGATAAAGGCATTAAAAATTTTAAATATTAGTGCTTTATGATTATTAGATGATTTTTTATAATTAAAATTGTCAATACAAATAAATTTAGAAAAGACTAATTTTTTCAAAAAGAAATGAAATTAATTTATTTCCTTTAATGCGTGATAAATTCTTTCAAGAGCGTTTTCCAAAATTGAACGAGGGCATGCTATATTTATCCTTTGGAATCCTTCCCCTCCTTGACCAAATTTATATCCTCCATCTAAAACTACTTTTGCTTTCTCTAGTAAAAGAGTTTCTAAATTCTGGTCTTCCATACTCAATTCTCGAAAGTCAAGCCAAACAAGATAAGTTCCCTCTGGTTCAATAATTTTAATTTGTGGAAGGTGTTCTTTTATGAAAGCTTTGAGAAATTCTAAGTTTTCCTTAAGATATAAGATAAGTGACTCTAACCAATCATGACATTCTTCGAATGCTGCCTGTAGTGCCGCAATAGATAACACATTAGGAAGATATCCATGTTCTTCTGGGATAAAGACACTTTCAAGCGAATTACTAAATATTTGACGAACTTTTTGGCTTGGGATGACAATATTGGAGAGTTGGAGCCCCGGGAGGTTAAAAGTCTTACTCGCTGAAGTGCATGTAATCGATTTTTGAGCGAAATTAGTACTTATTGACGCAAAATTAGTATGTTGATGTCCAGGATAAACTAAATCGCAATGTACCTCATCTGAAATAATCATAATATCATTTTTGATACATATATCTCCTAAATGTGTTAATTCTTCCTTATTCCATAATCTTCCAACTGGATTATGGGGATTACAGAGAATTAGAATTCTGGTTCGCGAGTCTTTAGTAATTTGCTCGAGATTCTCAAAATCCATCTGATAACGGCTATTCACTAGCTTTAATGGATTCAAAAGAACTTTACGCCCATTTGTTTTAATAGCACCATAAAATGGGTAATATACTGGATTTTGCAAAATTACATTATCGCCAGGATTACTAAATGATTTAATGGCTAGGTTAATAGCAATAAGTACCCCTGGAGTAAAAACTAACCATTCTTTTTGTATATCCCATTTGTAATATCGTTTAAACCATTTTATTAAAACATCATAATAATGAGATGGATAATAGCCGTATCCAAAAATTCCATGTTTTGTTCGATCTACTATAGCATCAATAATAGGTTGAGGTGCTCGAAAATCCATATCAGCTACCCACAAGGGTAGTGTATCCTTCTCATAAAGATCCCACTTAATTGATTGAGTTCCCGAACGGTCAATGACCTCATCAAAAGGATTTTGTTTTTCATTCATCTTGTTTTCGATTAGATAGTTAACGAAAGTTATTACTTAAATAATACTAATTATAACAAAAATTAAGCATTGTTTTTTATCATGTATAATCTTTTCTTTAAATTTTAAACAACAATAAATTGTCTAAATAATAATTATACTAAAAGTAATTACAAATTTTTTAGGATTATTGTGGACTACACTACACTTGGACGTACGGGATTGAAAGTTAGCATTATGGGGATTGGATGTGGAGGACCAAGTCGTATAGGAAAAAGTACGGGGAATAGTGAAGAAGGCTCTATTTCTATTGTCAAACATGCTTTAGCGTCCGGGATCAATTTCATTGATACAGCAGAAGTATATAAAACAGAAAAGATAGTGGGAAAAGCTATAAAAGACTTTGATAGAGAATCTTTAGTTATTTCTAGCAAGAAATCAACCTGGAAAAATATTGAGCCCAAAAATATTGAAAGAAGCTTAAACAGTAGTTTGAAAAATCTTGACACTGATTACATTGATATCTATCATCTTCATGGGGTTATACTACAGGATTACGACTATTTAGTTTCAGATATTGTTCCTATTCTCCTAGAAATGCAAGACCAAGGTAAAATTCGTTTTTTAGGAATCACAGAAAGATTTAATCAAGACTTACAGCATACAATGTTACAGAAAGCATTACACGATGATATATGGGATGTAATGATGGTAGGGTTTAATATTTTGAATCAATCAGCTCGGGATCTTATCTTTTCCAAAGCAATAAAAAAGAATATTGGTATTTTAGTAATGTTTGCTGTTCGACTTGCCCTTAGCAGATCAAAACGACTATCAGAATGCATTAATGAATTAATTAAAAATAAACAAATTGATACAATAGATATTGATAAAGATAATCCTCTAGGATTCCTCATACATCAAGAAGGTGCGGTCAATATGGTCGATGGAGCCTACAGATTTTGCAGCTATGAACCTGGTACACATGTGATTCTTTCTGGTACTGGGAATCTTGATCATTTAAAAGCTAATATTAAGTCGTTTTCAAGGCTTCCACTTCCACAGGAGGACATAGATCGGCTTAAGAAGATTTTTAGAAATGTTGATTCTATTTCCGGACAATAAATATAAAGGATTGATAAGATTGACACGAAAATTATATTGGGAAAACCCTTACGATATTGAATTTACGGCTACAGTAAAATCAGTAAAAGAAAGGGGCATTATCCTTGATCAAACTTTATTCTATCCCTTTGGGGGTAACCAGTTAAGTGATCAAGGCATTTTAACAATTAAAACTAACAACTTAACTGTGTCAAAGGTCACAAAAAAAAATAACGAGATACTACACCATATTTCATCAAATTTCCATCAAAAATTAAAAGTAGGGGATACTGTTATTGGGAAAATTGATTGGAATCGCAGATATGGATTAATGAAATCCCATACATCCCAACATATTTTCTCAGCAGTTATTAAAAACAAATATGATATCGATACAGTTAGAGCTACATTGAATTTCGAAGAAATAAACATTTCATTTTCTCAATCTTTAAGTTACCATCAATTGGAAACAGCGGTACAAGAAATAAACGAAATATGTTGTACCAAAAATCTTAGTATTAAAGAAAATATTGTTCCACAGGAAGAAATTGGGAATTATAAAAATGAAATTAGGGGAGGTATACCAGATGAAAAGCAAATTCGAACTGTGGGAATTCAAGATTTAGATTTAGTATGCTGCGGTGGAACCCACATTAAAAATTCGACTGAAATTGGATTACTATTCATATATGATTTTAAAAAAGGTAAAGATGTAAAGTATTATATTGGTACCAATGCAATAATTATGATAACAACTATAAACATGGAATTGGTTAACGTTTCAAATTTGTTAAATATTTCCATTAAAAATATTAGGGAAAAAACTGAAAGAAATATTGAACTAATTTCTAACCTTAGAGAAAGAAATGAAACCCTTATATTAAAAAATTTAGAATTAATAGCTCAAAATCCCATTATTAAGATAAAGGATATTTTGATCTATTTTATAGAGCTTGAAACTGAATACAGGTTGTTATCAAAAAATCTCCATTTATTTCCTGAAGAAAGCGTGATAGTTGTGAAAATTTCCCCAAAAAAATATAGATTTGTCTCAAAAAATCAATTAATTAATGCAAATAGTATATTGCATTCGTTTTTAAAAATTTACGGAGGAAAAGGTGGAGGAAATCCTACTTCTGCTCAAAGTAATTTTGATAGAGCGCCAGAAGATTTAATTTCAGATTTAAAACAGTTCATAAAATCTTTCTATTAAAAAAATTTATAGATTTTTAAAGAGTATAATAAAAGTAAAAAACTGAAAGTGATTGTAATCTAAAACTTTAGTACCTTTTTTTAGGTCTAAAGTTAGTCGAATTATTCTGTCTCGATTTCATTATCTTGTTCATCCTTCTCTTGTGGCAAAAAATGAATATATCCATGAAATATAATAAATTTCCGTTTATCTCGTTCAGCTTCAGGCATCAATCCTAATAATCATGATATAACTTTATTTTTCTTTAAAATCCAGCTGTCGATAGTAAAATTTTGATTTGTATTTTTTTCAATTGTAAAGTTCGAATGGATTGTTGATTTGGGTATCCAGATCTCAGAATCATTCTCAAATTTAATAAGAAGAGCTTTATCTGTTTCGCCCTTAATTGCACCGTTAAGCATTTGTTTCTTATCTCTTACTTCATTATTAGAAAAATTAAAGTTATTTTTTGTGACCTGTTTTTCTTCAAACGAATTAACAACATTTATAGAAGAAACTCCTTTTTGGATGATGGAGTCGTTTGAAATAGTGGAAGTGGGTTTAGTGAAAGTTTGAGGAATTGTCGCAAATGCTATTTTTTCATTTAAAATATGATTTAATAACAGTTCTAATATTTTATATTGAGAGTAATCAAGAATTTTAGAATAGGAGCCTACATGTACCCCTAATTTCCCTTTTTCCCCTTCTTGCCATTTGAATGAAATTTGAGTTTTATTATCTTTATATGTATGAAAGCTAGACCATGATGATATTTCTTTTTCCAAAACACGAATTATCCACACAATTTCTTCTAATGAGAATTTAATGATTTTTCCCTCTCCGTTACTAGGTTTTTCCCAAGAACCATTCTCTTAACTCTTAATAAGTCTAAAAAAAATAAATGGCTCATTCTTCGATGAACTTTGTACGATTAAACCAACTTTTTGCCCAAAAAAGCTATAATTATGTGCATCTGTCATAATTATTCTAATTATTGAGTATTTTTAAAAAAAAACAGAGTCTAAATTTAGTATTTTTGTCGAAAAATGATGTGAATCATAAAACGTTTATAGAAAGTTCTGAACTTAATTTTTTTAAATCCTATTGATTTAAAAATTCTTTTATATTTATTAATAATTCTGTTTCATTATGGAAATTAAGCACAAAAAAACTGAGGAAGAAGTAGTTAATCTAACTAACCAGCCAAACACTATAACCTCATTATTAAATGATTTTAAATCACTAAATATAAAAGCAGGATCAGTAATAATTATGCATAGTTCATTGAGTGAAATTGGCTGGACTATCGGTGGGCCAGTAGCGGTAATAACTGCATTGATGAGGGTAATCACTCCCGAAGGAACACTAATAATGCCCACATTTTCAGGTGATAATACAGATCCATCAACTTGGGAAAATCCTCCCGTACCCAAAAGTTGGTGGGATCTGATTCGGAATGAATCCCCTGCTTATCATCCTGATATAACCCCTACTCGAGGAATGGATGTAATTGTAGAAACCTTTAGAAAAATGCCTAACATTATTCGTAGTAATCACCCTGTATCATCATTTGCAGCTTGGGGTAAAAATGCTAAATTTATAACAGAAAATCATGAATTAATAGCTGATTTAGGAGAAGACTCTCCATTGGCTCGAATTTATGCACTTAACGGAAAAATTTTGCTAATCGGAGTTACTCATGAAAACAATTCATCTTTACATCTTGCAGAATATCGTAGTTCTTTTCCTACAAAAAAATATATATTGACAGGGTCAGCTATGTTAATAAACAATGAAAGAAAGTGGGTAGAGTGGAAAGAATTGAATTTAGATAGTGAAGATTTTGAAAATTTAGGTAAAGACTTTGAGTCTAGTATTAATTTTGTTGTTGGAAGAGTCGGTTTAGCGGAAGCAAGATTAATTTCTCAACAGAGGATAATTGATTTCGCAAAAGAATGGTTTAAAAAAAACCGTTGAATCTAGATTGAATGAGAGAGATGTAGTTCGTTATTTAAATTTCTTCTCAATATTGAAAAAGATTTATTTTCTTAATTAATATTATCTTATGTTAAAAAACGTCTGAGATGGATGCTTGTTAGGATAAATATGGAAATAAACTAGATTTTCATTATCCATCCAAATTCATCATCAATTTCTAATCTCTGAAGTCCAGTTAGTAATTTATATAGTTTTTTTGTGACTTCACCAGGTTCTCCATTCCTAAAAGTCCTTTTTTTATCTTCCAACGTAACAGAAGCAATAGGTGTGATTACTGCTGCAGTACCTGTACAAAACGCTTCAGTACATGTCTCATCGAATATTTCTTTATATGAGATGTCTCTTTCTTCATACTCTATTCCTAATTTTTTTTCTGATAATTCTAAAATAGATTCCCTGGTAATGCCCTCTAGAATTGTTCCCGTTTTTCTTGGAGTTACTAATTTATCATTTATTATCCCAAAGAAATTTGCTGTACCGACTTCTTCAATATTTTCCATATGAACAGCATCAAGATATAAGATTTGAGCAAAACCTCTCTCTTTAGTTTCTTTTGCGGGTAACATTGTTCCAGCATAATTACATATTGTTTTAGCTGAACCTGTACCTCCTGGAGCGGCTCTTGTATATTTTTGGGAAATCTCTAAATGAATACCCTTAAAACCTTCCGGGAAGTAGGGTCCAACAGGAACAGTAAAAATAATTAATTTGAATTCATTTGCCGACGCTACTCCTAGAACTGGGGCATATCCAAATAAAATTGGACGTATATATAAAGCACCTCCACTATCATATGGAGGTATAAAATCTTCATTAGCTTTAACTACTTTTTGCACTGCGTCTACGAATTTATCGATATTAAATTCTGGTAACATCATCCTTTTTGCACTATTGTTGAATCGAATTCCATTTTCTCTTGGACGAAACAAAGTAATAGCACCATTTTTGCCTCTCAAAGCCTTCATTCCTTCAAATATCCCTTGCCCATAATTTAAAACACATGATGCAGGAGAAATCTCAAAATTTCCAAATGGTACTAACTTACCGACACCCCATTCGCCACCTATATGATCAGCCATAAACATTATTCTTGTTTCAATAAAATTAAAGCCCAGAGTATAAAAATCAATAGTTTTTGGATCTACCATAAATCTCAATTCCTTTTTTAAGATATTAGGATTATTAGATGAAGCTATTGTTAAAAAATGTTATTAATAAATATTGGGGTATCATATTTAGGACATTTACAATTAAATTTAATGAATCCTATCTAAATTAGCATAAAGTTTTTCAAAACAAGTTGGTTATTTGAAATATGTCCTTACAAAAAGTGACTATAAAAGATATTATTGAAAAGAAGAGAAAAGGAGAGAAAATAGTAACTATTACTTCATATGATTACTCCTTTGCAAAACTAGTTGATAAAAGTGGAATTGATCTCATTCTTGTAGGTGATTCTCTTTCAATGGTCATGTTGGGTAATAAAAACACCCTATCAGTAACTATGGATGAAATGATTCACCATACTAAGGCAGTTAGTCGAGGAGTATCAAATGCCTTAATCGTTGGAGATATGCCTTTTCTATCATATAAGGTTGATGTGAAAGATGCTGTCAAAAATGCAGGACGATTTATCCAAGAAGGTGGTGCTGAAGCTGTTAAAGTTGAGGGTGGAACAGAAATATGTTCAACAATTAAAGCAATAATTGAAGCAGATATTCAAGTTATGGGACACATCGGTCTTACACCACAAGCAATATACGAATTTGGAGGTTTTTTAGTTCAAGGAAAGACTACTGAAGCAGCAAAGAAATTAATATTAGATGCAAAAAAATTAGAGGAAACAGGTGTATTTGCTATTGTGTTAGAAGGTATTCCTTGGCAAATAGCCAAATTGATTACTATTGCCGTTAATATTCCAACTATAGGTATTGGCGCTGGACCTCATTGTGATGGCCAAATAATAGTTATACATGATATGTTAGGTATATTTACTGAAATAAAACCGAAGTTTGTTAAATATTTTGGAAAAATTGGGGAATCTATTAGTAAAGCTTTAATCGATTATAGAAATGAGGTAACAGATGGTCTTTACCCCGACTTAGAGCACTCATATGAATTTCCTCAAAATGATTTGAATGAAATTAATAAATGGTTTGAAAAACTCAATATTGATGAAGAAGCTCGTAAATTAGAATAATGGTTGCGTTTATTATTTGATAAAGAATTATAAGCTAAATTTTTATTCTTCACAAATAACAATTTCACAAGATCCATAGTTATATTACGACGATATCTTTCTTCGTTATTAGTAAAAGAACAGAATAATGTTTTATAAATAAAATTATAAATATCTTCATAAACATCTAAAGGTTGACTTGTAATGGCTGAAGAATATGATTATCTCTTCAAATCGATTGTTGTAGGGGATGGAGGTGTAGGTAAGACAGCACTGACGCTACGTTTTAGTAAAGGTTTCTTCACAGAAGACTATAAAATGACAATTGGCGTAGATTTCCATGTAAAGACAATCACTATCGACGCAGTGGAAAAACCAATACGGGCAAAACTCCAAATATGGGATACAGGGGGTCAAGAACGCTTTAGCTCGATAAGACCTATGTATTATAGAGGTTCTTTAGGAGCTTTGCTAATATTTGACCTTACAAATTCTGGAAGTTTTGAACACTTACCTCAATGGATTGAAGAAGTAAGAGCAAATGTGAAAACTGAGATTCCTTTATTGTTGGTTGGCAATAAATGCGATTTAGTGGAGCAGAGAGCCGTGACTTTAGAAGAACTTAATAGTTTTACCAATACTTTTAACCTATACTATATGGAAACTTCTGCAAAGACTGGAGATGGTGTAGGAGACTGTTTTTACATTCTTGCATGTTTGATGATTGGTTCTGGAGTCCCCGATCAGCTTGTTTCTAACGGAATTGTGTACACACCAGGAAAAATTCCTATAATCTCTTCACAATCATCTGAAAGTCTTATTCCCCAATTAGGATCTGAATTTGATTATGCTGCCCCACCTGTACCAGATCCTCCTTCCACCGATACATATCAATCTAAATCTACATTCGAACTCGAGCCCGAATTTGAATATGAAGCTCCACCAGTACCAGAACCATCTCCTATAAAATCACACGATTCTACCGCGTCATATGAGCCCGAGTATGAACCAGAAATCCCAATTCCTGATCCTAAAATAGAAAAATCAGAATCACAAAATGCAGAATTTATATTTAAAACTCCAGAAGAAATTTTATCAAACGAAACTTCAAGAGAACAAACTACTCCTGTTTCAGAATCATTAGTTGAAGAACCTTATAAACCAAAAGCTGCTCCTTTTACATCTAATGTTCCCACTCCCACGCCTACACCAAAAGCTTTTATAACGTTTCAAGAGACGAAACCCATAGAAAACACCACACCAAGACCGGCTCCTTTTATGTTAACACCAGACGTCCCAGACACTAACGTAGAATCTCAATTAGATCACTCACCACTATATTCAAAAAAAGATATGAAGAAGAAAGAGAAACAAAAGAAAAAGGATGAGAAAGAGAAAAAACTCCAAGAAGAAAAAGAAAGGCAAGAAAAACTAATTGAGGATATGAAGAGAGAAAAACAGAAGAAAAAGGATGAGAAAGAGAAAAAACTTCGAGAAGAAAAAGAGAAGCAAGAAAAACTAATTGAAGATATGAAAAAACTTAAAAAAGAAAAAAAAGAAAAACCTAAAGAAGAAAAAAAAGAGAAATTACCTTCTGAAACATTTATTTCATTTCAAAAAACCTCAGGAGTAGAAAGTTCAAATCAACCCTCTCTATTTCAAACTCTATCCAAAAAAAATGATGAACCGGAAAAAAGCGAAGTTTCATCATTTGTACCATTTGCAAAAAAAAAGGAAATAAAAACTCAAGAATCAAGTAGATTAAGAATCATACCAAACACAGGTGATACGGAACCATCACCTAAATCATTTATGCCAACACAATCAAATTCATTTATTCAAACTGAAAATTCAAAATCTACAGGAAAGGAAACCACTCAATGTAAACAGTGTGGATCGGTATTATCAAGTGATTATATGTTTTGTAATAAATGTGGGACTAAACTATAAATTTATTTCTTATTTAACATTAAATATTTAAGTATGGAGTGTAGCATTTAAAGTGATTTTCCACAAATAGGGCAAATGCTCCACATTTTTTTAATTTTTGAATTACAATGAGTGCAGATTCTAAGATCAGGATCAATTTTAGTTTGAGGTAAACCAAAAATTGTAATATTATCTTGTGATTGATCTTGAGGCTCTTTAATTGCTGGTGTTTGAATATTATCTATATCCGATATTGTAGATTTTTCCATCATTTCTCTAGTGATATAAATTTTCGGTTTTGGTGATTCTTTAATAATGTTGTCAAATTTTTCTGGCTTGATAGGAACATCTTTAATATTTTCTTTCAAGACTTGTTCATCTATTTTTGAAGGCTTTACTTCTGTTTCACTAATAGGGAGACCTACTTTATAATAATAATAGTTATTTTCATTATTTTCAATTATCTTTTCCCCATCTTCTAAGTAAACTTCTATATAATAAATTATTACAGAACCCACTGGAATTTCTGTTATCTCTGCCAGATAATAATCTACTTTTGCTGACATTTCCATTTGGTACCACGATTTTCCTTGATCTGCACTGAAAATTAAATTTACCTTATGGATAGCTTTGTTAAAATCTTCTTCAGTTATTTTTACTACAATCTTGATTGTTTTTTTCTGAGCTTCCTTAGATGTTGATATCTCTAAACTTGTATCATCCCAAGCTAAACCGCATTTTGGACAGTTTGTAAACCAATTTGGGTATTCAAACTCACAATTAGAACAGGTTTTAGTGAAGTAACGAGTTGTTTTTATTCCAATATTTTTTTTTTCTTTCCCCATACTAATAATACCGAAAATTTGAAATAAAGTCCCAAAAAATATCTTTCTAAATATAACATAATATTTAGTATTAAATATATTTTTTTACTAGCTCTATCAATTTAGAAATGTAATTTAGTAAGATTACATTTAAGCTATTAGAAATAATAAAAAACTATCAATAAAGAATGACTAAAATCTAATTTTGAATTTTTTAATCGTTTTAAAAATTCCTTTCCCTAAATCAATTTTATAAAAATTTGTAATGCAAAATATTGAAAATAAAGATCAGAGAATTCTTCTTCTAAATCTGAAATTGAATTTTCTATTTTCATAGGTATCCATTGTTCAATTTGATACTCATTATATTATAGGTATGTATACTAACATTAATTTAAAAACATTGAAATTAATAATGGAGATCTTCTCTTTTTCGTGCTTCCCATTTTGCTCTTTTACCTAAGTTATATCTATTCACTTCGCTATAATAACTTGTTTCTCGTGAATATACTTTCACTTCCTTAGAATAACACTTAGGGCAGCTGAATTGACCACCCCTAAACATTTTTTTACATTTTACACAATAAGTGAAATCTGTAGTGTAAGCAAAGTATGCTGTATTTGTATTTAGACAGATTTTTTTTGTTAATTCCCATAATCTATTGATATCAGGTTTCTGTTCTCCAAGCCAGACATGAGTTATTACCCCACCATTCACAATAGGATGATAATCCCCTTGCTTTAATATTCTTTCTGATAAAGGTATATTAGCATCATATCTAAAATGACTTGAATTTGTGTAGTAAGCTGATTTACCTTTCGATTGTACTATCGCTTTTTTCGGAAAATGTTTAAGATCTAATTTAGCTAAACGATTCGTAGGCGATTCTGAAGGTTGTTCCCAGAGAGAATAAAATTTATCATCTCTTTTTGTCATAATATTACACTTTGCAGCAAGATAATTCAATATATTCTTTCCAAAATTATAAGCTGTGTTATCTTCGTGCAATTCATAACCTGTTATACTTTTTACTGCTTCATTTAATCCAGTAAATCCTATTGACAAGTTTTGATCTCTTAAATTAAAAATAGGACTACCATTTATTTTGCCACTACACAAAGGCAGATGTCCTGTCCTTAATCTTTTTTCTATTAGATTCCATTTTTTGCGTAATATTCTAGCAGAAAGCTCCATTTTCTCCTCTAATACTTCATAATAGTCATTTTCATCACTCGACATATAAGCATAGCGAGGTAAATTCAAACTAATGCTTTGGAGAGAACCAATAGAAACGTAATTTTTCCAAACATTTGTTGATTTTCTCTCATCTGGTATCCATTCAGGGCACATATTTAGAAAGCATGGAGTTCCCATTGATGCTACTTCTTCCATAACCTTTAGATATGATGGTTCAAATTCTCTTAGCCATTTTTCCTTAATTTTAATCTCATGTCTAGGAAAGGTGAAAAGTTTTCCATTATGATCTCCTTTAATATATACATCTGTTAAAGCGTCAAATAGTTTAAGACATTCTTCTTTGTAGTCATTATATGTTCCAATTCGACCTCCATGAGGTCCCACAGCAGGGATATTTAATAAACCATCTGGAACTGTAGGAGTACATGATATTGAAGTAAATGGCACCTGTCCTCCTCTGGCTGCAAAAATTTGGTTCGTTTCAAAAATTAAGCATTGCATTGATTGTTCGATCTCTTTATCAGAGATCCCTCGAGCATATGGTGCTAAAAAGGTTGTGATATAATCAAAGCCTTGTCCTCCACTAAACTCTCCTTGTATAATTCTAAGCCACTTGGCAAGATGAATTACCGCCATTCTTAATGTTCCTGCGGGGCCTGATTTACTACAATGTGCCCAACTCTCTACTGGTGGTAGACCATGTTCAAGTATCATTCGAGGATCCCATTCTTGACAGAAAGGTCTTAAATCGAAATATCTTAACATATGTATGTGAATATCACCAAATAGATGAGCTTGAGCTTCTTCAGAGTTTAAAATTCTTAAAAGAGCATATTCATCAGATATTCTATTAGCAGCCCAATGGTGAATACTTTCTGGATTCATATCTTGATTTGCATTTTCATTCACATTATACTCTAAAATAGCCTCATAATCCATTAGAGGCATTCCAATTCTAGTATAAACTTTTCTTTCTTCTTCAAAATGTTGTTCTGATAAAATTGAACAAACAATTTCTCTAATGTGTGGTCCTGAAAGAAATTTAATACCTGAAGAAATAATTCTTCTAACAACTAATTCAGTAATTTTATCAGCAGAATTTTGGTCTAAACCAGTTTCGATAATTATACTCTGCTCGATTTTTCTAGGATCAAAGGATACCACATCACCTTCAGTTCTGAAAACCTTGGGTAATAATTTAGTAACATAACTATGTTTCAGATTTTCAGAATCCTTCTTCTTTAGTTCCTCCAATTCTGGTACCAAAACCAATATTAATCATCCTCTATTTTAATTTCTTTTGATTTTTTATAATAAGGTGAAACAATACACTAATTATTATCAATTATTTTTGTCGGAAATATGAACTGAATTTAAATTCTTATTAACAGTTTATTATCGTAAATATTTTACCTATTTTGATATAAAAATTTATTTGTTTCTCTAATTTAAATTTTTATTATTAACCCTATGTTCCATATTTTAATTACTGGTGATCAACATTAAAAGAAAATTCTTAATTTTTTGGAGTCTTTTCAATTTCTAATTTAATCATCCTTACAACTTAACACTTAATTTTGTTTTGTCGTAGATGTAGGTGTTAAATCTTTATAAGAATTATTAATTAGTATATTTAAAATAAAAAAAAAAAAAAATTTCCAATAAAAAAATAGTTGATATATCCATAATGAATAAATCTCCAATTAATAAATCTGATATTCAACCAATTAATCCTTTGAAAGGTGTTTATCGAAAAACTTTAATCTTTAATGATTCTGTAATGTTATGTCATTTTACACTTGAAAAAAATGCTAAGATCCCTAAACATAGTCATGAAGAAAACCAGATTGGTTATATAATTAAGGGACAAATTAAATTTCTTACTGACGATAAGGAATTTATCGCAAAAGAGGGAGATAGTTACATCTTTAAATCTAATGAGAGACACGGAGCTTTAATACTAGAAAATACTGAAGTTATTGATGTTTTCAATCCCCGTAGACAGGATTATATATAATTAGGTTTTTTTTATTCTTATTTTTAATAAAAAAACAATTTACCATTGATAAACCGCAAGCGAAAATATAATAAACATACAAAAAAGAAATTCCCCTAGCAACCAATCAATAAAAAATTCCTTTTTCTTCTGATAATTGTTCCTTAATTTCGTCGCTAACCCGAAACTGACTGCTGAATTTATTCCACTAAAAATAATAAAGGTAAATACACCCACAGATACAGTTAAATGTATAATATCTAAAATAAACTCAAGTAGTATCCAAATACCCATAAATCCAATAAAAACTAATAGAAATATCCAACCAGAAAATTGGATTATTTTTTCAAATTTAACATCCAATTCTGAAATGGTTGTTACTCGTTTTGGCTTAGTTTTCTTGAATTTTGACATTATTTTTTATATTAACCAAATATGTTTCGTAATTAAAAATTTTATAATTCTTAATCTTTATTATTTAAGATATTGAAAAATACTATTACATCTCAGATTTATTCTTGATAAGTAAAATAGCTTTTGCTATATCTCCATTACATTCTCTTAAAACATTTTCTGCTTCCTCTTTTTCCATATTTGTTTGAGATGCTACTAGCAATATATCATTTTCAGTTATTGTCGGTTTTATTATAGTATTCTCTAAAGATCCTAATTCCTGAAATGGTTCTTCACTTCTAATAAAATTTTGCTCTGTAGAAACTTCTTCTGCTTGTCCAATTACCTGATAGATTTCTTGACCTGCCTGTTTCATTAAAACAACTTCAGGTTGTTCAATAATTAGTGTTTTTTCGGAACCTTCAATAATCACCCTTGTAGCATCGATCTGATCCATATCTATCCCTTGTTTGGACATTTTTCTACGCATTTGTCTTGAACCAAATTGCTGACCATCTCTTTTTTTTACTGGTTGTGGTCTTTTTGGTTTAGATTTTGCTTTATTTTGCATTTCTTTTGGTAATTTTACCATTTTTTTTCTCTTCTTTCATTCTTGAATATAATATTATATATAACGTATGGGGATTTAAATGTTTGATTTATATATTCCTTTTCTAACATTTACGGCAATACCACTTGAAAAGGATTTTACGTAAGAAATTGGAAGTTTCAATTTCCCTATCGCCAATAACTCATCGTTTTGATTAACTACAATAACTTCATCTAAAGGTCTTAGACCATCATCTATTTCAATTACATGTTTACAAAATACATTCCTTCCTTTTCTTATATACTCTGAAATTTCATTTAATACTACTACTCTCAATTTCGGAGGTGAAATATTTCTAATTATATGTTTAGCAGAATACAAACTTAATGTAAATAAACCATTAGTAGGTCGTAAAGGAAATAATAAATTATTTTTGTGAAATACATATCTTATTTTATCAGTATTTGGTGATCTCTCGAAGTGAATATGCTCTAAATCACAAAAAAAAAGATCTGATACTTCAAGTCCAAATTGATAATTTGATATTGCAAGAATTTGTCTTAACCCTAAATAGGTTTTAAGTTTCATTTATCTATCCGTGAAATTTAGCAAATATTTTAATTAAAAAAATAGTGAAAAAGAAAAGGATAATAATAAAATTTATGAATAAAGTCTAGATTCTAGCAACTTATCTTTATATTTTTTCATCACTTTATCAATTGCGTCTAAGAAATCTTTATTAATAATATATTCAGCTTCTTTCCTAATCGCGAACATCCCTGCTTCAGTACAAATAGCCTTTATATCTGCACCTGTTGCACCATCAGTTAAGATCACCAATCTTTTTAAGTCGATCGTTTCTTCAATGGATAATGATCTAGTATGAATTTTAAATATGGATTCTCTTGTTTGTTCATCAGGAATTGGAAAAAGTATCATACGATCGAACCTTCCAGGTCTTAATAATGCAGGATCCAAAATATCAACCCTATTTGTGGCACCAATAATTTTTACATCACCTCTTTCCTCAAAACCATCCAATTCACTTAATAGTTGCATCAGAGTTCTTTGTACTTCTCTATCACCAGATGTAGCAATTTTTAACCTCTGAGATCCAATCGCGTCTAATTCATCAATAAATAATATAGTAGGGGCTTTTTCTTTAGCCAAATTAAAGATCTCTCTAACAAGGCGAGCACCTTCCCCAATAAATTTCTGAACTAATTCTGAACCAATTATTCTTATAAATGTTGCTTCGGTTTCATGAGCTACCGCTTTAGCCAGTAGTGTTTTTCCCGTTCCGGGAGGTCCATATAGTAAGACTCCTTTAGGGGGATCAATTCCTATTCTTTTAAAAACTTCTGGTTTTTTCAGAGGCAATTCTACAGTTTCTCTTACTTCCCGCATTTGTTCTTCTAACCCTCCCACATCAGAATATGATATATCAGGAATGGAATCAATAACTTCCATACCTTTAACAAATGGATCCAATTTGGTTGGTAAGATTTCCATAATCGCAAATGTTCTTTGATTTAGAGCAACCCTCATCCCCGGAGTAAATTTTGCATTCTTTACTTTTCTACTAGTATTAACAACAAAACTTGGACCTGTAGAACTTTTTACAATTGCTCTTCCTTTCTCATCCAAGAAATCAATAATAGTGGCAGATACTAATGGGGGTTCTCTTAACCGATCAATTTCGTTTCTTAAGCTATGTAATTCTTGTTCTAATCTTAAGCGTTCTGCATCTAAAAGTTGTTTCTCTGTCTCTAAATTCCTAAGTCTTTTCTCTAGATGACGTGTATAAGTAATTAAATACTCTCCATCCTTTGCTTCTTCCTTTTTCTTTTTATCTTTAGCTGTAGTCAAAAATTATGTACCCCTTTAATTCTTACTTTAATATTAAATTTGAGGAAAGTGATATATTTTAATAATAAACATTTATTCATTTAAATTTAAGGTTACTTCTATGTAATTACTGTGAAATCTTGATTTCTAAAAAAATTTCTTGATTATATTTTATAATACATTAAAAACCGAAAATTATAAGAATTTTACTTCAAAATCTATAAATAAATATAAAGTTCTTCCATTTATTCACAAACATCTCAAACATATGCCAAAACCAGAATATAAAGAGTTTGACAAGGAATGTCCTATATGCGGAGGAATAATTTGGGGAAAGGGGCGAAGAGTTTTAATAGAAGGAGGTAAAATTACCGTCTGTCTTAATTGTGCCCAACATGGAGAAAAATTACCAACAGCATCAACCCATATTTCCAGTAAGAAACCTCAAACTTCAGGTAAAACAAAACATTATAGAAGGAAAGTTTATGAAAAAGATGTAACTGATGACATTGAAATTGTTCAAGATTTCGCAAAAAAAATACGAAATGCGAGAACTTCTAGAGGATTTAACCAAGATCAATTTGCACAGAAGTTAAATGAAAAACCATCACTACTGCGAAGAATTGAGACAGGAAGAGCCAAACCTACTATTAAATTAGCGAAAAAAATAGAAGAAGTATATAAAATTAAATTGCTGCAAAAAGGTGATATAATTGAAGGACAGATCCAGGATGACAAATTTATGAAAAAATCAACTCGAACATCCTTGGGAGATATTGCTTTTATTAAAAAAAAGAAGTTATGATTCTAGATTAATTTATTACCAAAATTAATTATCAATTTTTGAAATCTTAACCATCGCTGAATTATATGCTCCAGAAAAACCCAATTCTTCTGGTTTATCAAATGTAAACGTATTTGCATTTAAATTCCCCTTTAAAGATGTAGATAATCCTGAATATATAAGAGCTACACCCGATTTTAAAGTGGGTAAATCTTCTAAAATATAAATTCCGGATCCATAATTATTCGACACAAATACTTTATCCCGCACTTTTAAACCCAATTTATTTATATCATCCGCTAACACAAATATCTTGTCAAAATCCTTAATATATTTAGATTGTATCTGTTTTAATTGCGAGTGTATAAATTTTCTATGAGATGGTGTAATGAGTAGAAATTCATTTTCTTTGCGACCTAATCTTTGATTTATTATATTTTCTCCAAAACTGAAATGTGGCCCATGTGTTAAAATATGGCTATTATGTGTTGGAAATTTTAAATTTTTAAAAGGAACATCTTCTTTATCAAAAGGTAAATAATATCCCTTTTGCTCAAGTTCAATTCTAATATTGGACGGTAACTTGTTTAAGCAGTAATTAAAAATCTCTTCTTCTGTTTCCTGAAAAAGAGGTTGATTACTATATCCAATATTAATAGCTAACTTCTGAAAAAATTCGAAATTAGACATACAATATTGAAATGGACAAGGACCTCCAATATTTACCGATAAACTCGGAACGTAATAGGAAGATATAAAATCATTAGATTCTAAATCAAATTTTGCAGGAATCACAATGTCGGCATATTTAGTTGTTTCATTTAAGAACATATCTAATACAACGATATATAAATCCTCCTTTGATAATGCCTTTCTTAATAAGTTCTGATTAGGTAAAGAGCTTACTGGGTTCATATTATATATGAATAGGAGGTTATATTCCCCTGATAATAATTCCCTTCCAAGGGTTATTAATGGAATTTCTTTTAAATCAAAATTACTCTTCATATCAATAATATAATCTTGAATTGGTTTAATTACTGGTTTCAAAAAATCGCTTTGAGAATAAATTATTCCAGTCCCAGGCTTTCCAATATTTCCAAGCAAAATTTGAATTAAAGCAACAGTTTTAACAATCCTACCTCCAAAAAAATCTTTTTGAATGCCGTATCCAATATTAAAAATAGTATGGTGTTTGAATTTTAGCAGTAAATTTACAAAATCATGAAAAACTTGGTAGTTAACTCCAATTTGTTCCAATAAATTCTCCTTATTTACCATATCAACTTCACGAATGATAGATTCGTAATAATCCACATTTTCCTTTAAAAAATCAGCATCGTGTGCTTGGTTAGTGATAATCTCATTTAGAATCAGTTTTACCAATAATGGTTCCATACTGGGGTAGATATGTAAAAATTTATGTGCTTTTTCAGCAATGAGTGTGCGACGAGAATCTATTACCACAATTATAACTCCTCTTTTTATTGCTTGCTTAACTAAATAATATGCATGAATATTACTTTCAGACAAATTACATCCCCAAATCACTATCAAATGAGGTTTATTACTGTTTAATTGAAATGGATTTGTGGTTGAATATGTCCCAAATAATTTGGTTAATCCCGCACACCCTCCTTCATTACAAATCCCTCCACTTGTAATAGTGGCTCCAATTTGCCTAAAGAATCTTAGTGGAGCATATTTTGATATCAAACCCGAATTTCCAGAATAAAATGCAGCTAAAATTTTCTGTGAGACCGTTTCTTGCAAATTTTTTTCGATCTTTTTACTGATAATGGTGATTGTTTTTTTAAGAGAAATATTTTTAAAATCATTTACAGCTTTTGGACCTTTCCGTATTAAAGGGTTTATCAATCTATCTTTATGATATAATAAATGCTGTCTTTGTTTAAATTTTGGACAAAAGAAACCTTTTGTAAAAGGATGTTTTTTATCTGGAATAGTTTTAATTAATTTATTATCGCATTATCATCCCATATTCCTTTAAAAACACATGATCCATAACAATCTTTTGAACATACGCCGAATCGGATTGTATTAGAGTTTTTTTTAAAGCTCTTATGAATATTTGTTGATCTTATAAATGTAACGCTAAATGTATTAGTTTAGTTAATTTTTCGATTCAATGACCACTCACGAATCTTATTTAACACATTCTCCTTTTACATACTTATCATTAATACAATTTGAAAACCTAGATTTATTATAGCGTAATATCCATATTCTGGATTGATACTATCTTATTCTTTAAAAATTCGATGATTGATCGGTTGTCTTGTGCCTCTAGAGGATTCCCACAGTCAGGACATTTGAAATTTCGCTCGAAAGCTTCATCAAAATTGTATTTGATGGTTGGTGGTTGACAGCTTTTGCAACTAAAGAAATAATTATTTTCTTCAAACTGTAACCTATCTCGTAATTTACTTTCAATTAAATTCTTTTTTTCAAGCAGAATTTCTTCAAATAAATCAAACTGATGCCACCAGTAATAGATAAACCAACCGGTAGATTTATCACGAATTCGTCGAAACTGTGCTAATTTTTCAGAATATAATTTATACAGGGTTTTTCGTACTGAATTTAGCTTTAAAATTTCTTTATCATCTTTTTCAAAATCCACGTCTGTATCTTTGACACTCTCTTTTATTTTTTCAGTTATGTCCTCATCAGTTATATCAGTTGATTTTGAGTTTAAAAGCTCATTTCCAACATATATAGCAATTTCTCCTCCTATAATATATAAAAAAGACGTCAAATAGGGATCTAATTCTTTAATATGCAATAACCTCAAGATGTCAAATATTTTATAGAAATTAAATTTTCTGGATGTTAAAAAAAACAAAAACCTCTAGCTATACAACAATAGAATATTGTTTTTCTATAATTTCCCCATCTATTTCAATACTGCGAAATATTCTTCCTTTTCGTATAGCCATTATTCTTAGTAGTCTAGAATCTCTTATGTTTTTAGAAACTTCGATATCTGTTATTTTATAATTATTAAAAATTGTAATTGATTTCCAGTCTTTTGTTATTTCCGATTTAAAATCAGGTAAGGAGAGTTCTAACACGTTACTGAGATTTTCTTCAGTATTATTTATGTATCCTTTACAAAACTGAATTCTTTTATTAACATCATCTTCACCGATTTTTTTTTTAGAGGGTTGAGGAATATTTTTTTTAGTTATTACTTTGCAAGATGGATTAATGTTAAAAGAGATTAAAAAATAACTTGATTCACGAAAAGCTTCAATGCCTTCTAATAAAGTATTTTTATTAGCAAAATCGATAATTTCTGCTTTGTAATTTTTCGTTTTTCCCGTAGACCGCTTTAAATTCCAATTAAATCCTAATCCTATGAAAATTTCTTTTACATCCGAACCACTAATTAGCTTACCTTTTATTTCAAAATCTTTTTTTGGATCTGTGATACAACTGGTTATGATCTCAAGAATTAAATCTTCATATTCATGAGATCCTCTAAGCGTGATTTTAGCCTTAGTCTTAGAGATTTTCATGGCGGGACCAATGAAATCTCCTCTAGAATATTTATAGAAGTGGCGATGAACACTCATATGATTTTTGGAGGGTTCGTCTAAAATAGGGTTTTCAATAATTTTGTTAAGGAAATGCATTTTACTCTTCACCAAAATTTCGATAAATTAAAATTCCATATATTTAATATCAAAAAAATATAATTTTATAAAATTTATTATTTAATAAACTTAAAAAAAAATAAAACATAACTGAAGATACAGAATTAAACAAATAAAATAAATCAATCTATTATGGCAAGTTTACCATCCTTATCAATTTGGATTTTTGGTTGGATTTTTCTTTTTATAGGAATTATATCCATAATAGTATTAATAATTTATTCTAAATATGGAAGAGAGATATCAGTACGACTTTCTGTAATTAGCATTATTTTTGCGTCAGTTTTCTTGGGTTTTGCGCTGCATTTTTTGTTATTATCTTGGGGTTTGTAGAAGAATTTTTTTTTTAATATAACAACATTAGTTTAAGCCATGAATTTTATATCCTTTATATTTATAAATTGTTTTGTCAAGGTTTAAAAAAGAAGAAGAGTTGTATTTTTATTAAAAATTCTATATTTTTAAAGAATTGAAAAAAACTAAAATTAGAAATTATTATGTTATTTCAAATTCCTGATTCCTTGATTTTTATTATATGGCTGATATTAGCAACAATACTCGTAGCTTTGATAATTTATATCGTGGTTCTTCTACTAGAGTCTAAAACTAGAGCGTCAGATAAAAAGTTTATGATAATTCTATTAGCTTTTATTGTTGTACTACTCCTGCCAGTAGTTTTAAATGCATTAGGAACTGTGTTGGGAGCTATTGGAGGCGCTTTAGCTGATATTAGGAATGCAATAGATGGAGGAGGAACAAATTTTCTTGTTATGTTAGTTCCTGTTGTAGGATTCCTAATTCTTCTGGTCCTTGTGAAATTCCTAATTGATGTTCCTTGGGATAAATCAGTTTGGATTTCTCTGCTAATATTATTCCTACTGTACATTATGTATAGTTTGATCCCTGAATTGTATACCTTCTTAGGAGTAGGCTTTTAGAATTAGAGAAAATTTTAATTTTCTATTTTTTTTTTAAATTATTTAAATCGAACTCTTATCCGAATCCTTTATTAAATAAAAATGTGATTTTACTTCTTAAATGTCAGATTTTTTCTTTAAGCTTTAGTCTTGGAGCTAATCCTAAAGACATCATTTCTTGTAGTAATAATTTAAATGCGTAAGAGCAAACAACTTTTGAGATTATTGTTCCTTCTCCACACACGGGACAATATCGTTTATCTCTATTTCGATCATAGACCGCTAAGAGCCCGCATTTCTCACAGACTAAAATTACAGTACGATCTGATTCATCTAAAAGTCTTTCTTTTAATAATAAAGCCGATCCATGACCAACTAAGCAATCTCTTTCCATCTCTCCAAATCTCAAACCCCCCTCACGAGCCCGACCTTCTGTTGGTTGTCTAGTTAAAATTTGTACGGGACCTCTTGCTCTTGCGTGGAGTTTATCTGCAACTAAATGATATAATTTTTGATAATAAATCGGAGCACAATAAATTCCCGCTTCATATTTCTCTCCTGTTATACCATTATACATAACTTCTCTTCCATTAAATTCAAACCCTGCTTGAACTAGCTGCTTTTGAAGCTCTGTAATATCTGTCCATTCAAAAGCAGTTGCATCTCCTAGCTTTCCTGTAGTACATGCTATTTTTCCACTGATTCCCTCAAAGAGTTGTCCTAGAGTCATTCTTGAAGGCATAGCATGAGGATTTACAATAATATCTGGAATAACTCCTTTGGAAGTAAAAGGCATGTCAGCTTGATCAACAACCAGACCCAATACTCCTTTTTGACCATGTCTTGAGGAAAATTTGTCCCCTAATTCCGGAATTCTTAAATCTCTAACTTTAATTTTTACTAATTTATTCCCATCAACCGTTTCTGAAATGATTACTGTATCTACGATTCCTTTTTCATTATGTCGCATATTTTTAGAGGTTTCCCTCCGCGTTGGTTGCATTAATTCAAATTCTTCATATGATTTTATAAATCGAGGTGGGGATGTTCTTCCTATAAGTACATCTCCCCCATTTACTTGTGTTTCTGGTTCAATAATTCCATCTACTTCAGATAATAATCTATAAGATTCAGCAGATTTAAATCCTCTAACCCCTCTTTCAGGAATTTCAAATCTATCTACCTCTCCACCAGGGTATTTTCTTTCTTCTGCATCATATGTTCTGAAGAAATGACTACGAGCAAGGCCTCGTTCAATTGAAGCCTTATTAATGATAATTGCATCTTCGATATTGAAGCCTTCAAAACTCATCATACCGATTATAAAATTTTGACCTGCTGGTCTTTTATTTATTCCGATTATCTCCATTGGACTAGTTTTTACTAAAGGTTGTTGTGGGTAATGAAGTGTATGACCACGAGTATCAAGTCTCAAATGCATATTTGCAGCAAATAAACCCAACGCTTGTTTAACCATCCCTGCTTCATAAGTATTTCTCGGGGATTGATTATGCTCAGGAAACGGAATAATAGATGCACAAATCCCCAAAATAGCTGCTGGTGATATTTCTAAATGAGTATGCTCAGAAGTAATGTCTTCTTCAAACATTGCTATATACGCATTTTCTTCTTCTTCAGCATCTAAGTATTCAAGTACACCTTTATTAACTAAATCTGACCAAATAAATTTATTATGTTTTAACTTCTCAACGTCCTCTTTCGTCCCTAAAAGTTTCTTATTTTTTAATATAAATAACGGTCTCGTTGCTCTTCCAGCATCACAGTTGATTTGTATTTCCTTCGAATCGTAATAATAGCCAATATTAACATGCTGACCTATTTCTCCTTTTCTGCGTTTTTCTCTTAATTGGTGAATAAACGGATTGTGTTGTTGGTGTATTCCTACTAATTTTCCATTTAAAAATACTTTTATTTTATCTCCTCTTACATTTTTAACTTCATTTATTGGAATGACTCCCAAATCGATTAAAATATTTTCAATAATTTTCTCATCTGCACCAACTGAAATTATCGACGCTAAACCAAGATTTTTAACTAAACCACAATTTGGGCCTTCAGGAGTTTCTGCAGGACAAATCTTTCCCCACTGTGTCGGATGTAGGTCTCTGGCCTCAAAATGAGGTTGACTTCGACTTAGGGGTGAAATAACTCTTCTTAGATGGCTTAAAGTTCCTACATGATTTGTCCTATTTAGAAGTTGACTAACACCAGCTTTTCCCCCAACCCAATTTCCAGTAGCTAAAGCATGTCTAATTCTTTCTGTAATAACATCCGCTCTTACGGCTGTTTTTATATTTGGTGCTCTTCCTCTCACAGCAGTTCTTTCTAATTGATACTTAATATCTTTTACAAGGTTTAAAAAAGCAACTCTGAATAAAGATGTGAATAACTCTCCGGCCAATTTCAATCTTTTATTAGCATAATGATCTTTATCATCGGGATCTCTTAGGTTTAAGGCAAGCTCCATTACCTTTTGTGCCATTTGTCCCAAATAATAAGCCTTTTTTATTCTATCCTCCTCACCGTTGCCAATATGTGGTAAAAGGTATCTGTCCAAAACTTGAAGTGCTCTTCGGATACGATAATCCTTCGTTTGTCCTATTGCTACTCTTTTTCCAATATAATCCAGAGCATTATGTTGAGATTTTTCAGGATCTTTCAAAACTTGAATTTCAGAAGCAACATCAATAACTGGAATTAATTCTTTCTGAATTTCATCATTTTCAGATATTGCTTCAAATATTTCTCTGTCTGAGTGCAAACCTAAAGCTCTCATAAGAATTGCTAAAGGAATCTTTCCTGGAACTGATGGAAAAGATACCCTTAAATTTCCATCTTTTTTTCTTTCAATCGTAACGGGTGCTCTAAATCCACTTCTTGTAGAAAATACTTTTGCTTGATGGGTTGCACTTGAACTTCTACTTGCTTCTTCAGCCAATATTCTATTTGGAGCAAGATCTTCCTGAGTAACCAAAACTCGCTCAGTCCCATTAATAATAAAATATCCACCTGGATCGAGGGGATCTTCCCCTCGATTTATAAGTTCCGGTTCAGATAATCTCTCTAAAGGGCATCGACAGCTTTTAAGCATTATAGGAATCTTTCCAATATATATATCAAGAGTTTCCTCAGCTTCTTCCCTTTGTGTTCGTTCATCAATAGTTATTGGTGTCATTTTTAAAGTAATGTCTGCGGCATAACTTAATTCTCTAATTCTCGCCTCGATAGGAGTAATCTCCATAGTAGCTCCGTCCGCTTCTCTTACTTTTGGGACTCCAATTATAATATTACCAAATTTTATTTTAAATCCAGGGATATCAGGAATGACTTCCCCTGATTCATCAACAATTATTTGCATCTCTTTTTCAATAAAGTCATTATAAGAATCCAAATGTTGACGAACTAAACCCTTTTCATCAAATAAACTTTTTAATATAATCCATTTATCTTCATTGGTTAATTTTTCAGAACTCAAAATCGACAAACCTTCTAAATTTAATTTTAAAATAAAAAGAAATTGACCTTACACTTTCTCCTTTTTGACATAGCGATAATATTCAACCGTTTTAACTGATGTATTGGAATCTCTGATAATCTTAATGATATCTCCTTCTTTTGCCCCTATAGCTATCGAAACAGGATCTTTCTCGAATATCTGAGGTAAATCCTTTTCTTTTATCTTATATTTTTCAAGGAGATTTTTAGATTCTTCTTGAGTCATGAGTACATGTTTAGGTACGAATTTATGAAGTAAAACGTCTATTTGTTTCTTCTTTGTCAAGGAAAAATACTCTCTTTTTTTACTTATAAAATAAAAAATCATACTTTTCTAAAAAATTTTACTTTTTTTTCATATTATAGAATTATAAACATTATTTAATTGGTATCTCTTTCTTTTAAAAACATTTAAAGATCCAATATCCACTTCTTTTACATAAAATCTCAATTTTCCTATCTGGAAACTTTTCATTTAGATAGTTTAAAACAAATTGAGCTCCCATTCTCCTTTTTATTACAAATTGTAAGGAACCAGTCTCTTTTAAATATAGAGGTACTTGATTTAATAAATTTAACAAACTTTTTCTTCCTTGTCGTAAAGGAGGATTAATATAAATTCCATCAAATTTTAGATCCTTATTTTTAATTGGTTCAAAATAATTTCCAGTTAAAACTTTAATCTTCATTTTTTTATTTGGTAAATTTATTTTAATATTTTCTTTAGTACACCAAATTGCTCTTTGATTAATATCGATAAAATATACAGTACTTTGAGGCGAATTATAAGCAATAACTGTCCCTATTGGGCCATATCCACATCCTAAATCTAAAAATATTCTCGATCCTTCTGGAATAAGCATATGATCAATAAGAACTTTGGTTCCCAAATCTAATTTCTTAAAAGAGAAAACTCCTGTCACAGTTTTAAAAATATAAAGATGTCTTCTTAAACTTTCTGAAACAGTATGAATTTTTACATCTACATCAGGATGTCGACTATAATAATGGTTTATATTATTCTCCATAACTTAAATAAACTTTTAATGGTAAATTATAATTTTTCATTCCATCGGGGATAAATTCCTCTAGACATAAAGATTTTATTAGTTTTTACCAACAATCCAGACTTTGATTTATACATATCCATGGCACTTTTCAACGCAGTTCCAAAACCAATTAGTTCCTTTTTTAAGGTCATATAGGCAACAAATGTATTGATTTTTATCCTAGCATCAATAAAACAAACTCCAGCAGAAGCTAAATCAGCCCCATGACACAAAGCATCTACTGCTGTATCTCTAGTATAAATCTTTGGCACATGAGACACCATAACCTCCATGGGTAATATAATCTTCTTTAAATAAAAATCGTCTCCATCGATCTGATATAGAGAATACGCATCCTTCAAATTTTGAAGAGTAATTAAATTTTCTTCTTTAAAATTACCCACTCGTGTTCTTCTCAATTCAAGCATATGACCTCCCGAACAAAGAGCTTCTCCTATATCAAAACACAGCTTTCTTATATAAGTTCCTGATTCACAACCTACTCTAAAAAGTACATGATTATTATTTGTTTCAATTACTTCACTATAATAAATCTCCCTTACTCGTAATTTTCTTACTACAGATGATTTCAACGGAGGTCTTTGATAAATTTTTCCTGTAAATAAACCAAATACATTTTTAATTTTCTGTATTGCTTCTGGATTGTGTAAATATAATATTCCTATGTATTCCTTACCTGCACTTAAGAGTGCTGATAAAACTCTTGTAGCTCTTCCGAGAGCACAAGGTAAAATCCCGGTAACCTTTGGATCTAATGTACCTCCATGTCCTGAATTTGTTATCCCGAGTATTTTTCTAACCCATGCAACTACTTCATGACTCGTTGGACCACTTGGTTTATCTAAATTTATAACTCCGTATTGAAGAAGTAAATCAACACTTCTGTTTTCTGGTTTGCATCCATAGTTTGAGTTAGTTGTATCTTGAGATTTTACTAAAAGTTGCTCTGATTCATCAGAAGGTAATTGAAATGAAAAATTTTCCATACAATATAATAATAAGGTTATTAATTATATATTTTTATGATTAGCGATTTCATAAACTTTGCCTAATGCTCCCCCCAGAACACTGACTTGAATTTAATTAATGAATTAATAAAGAAAAATAGCGGGCTATAGGGGAATTGAACCCCTGACCTTTCTTTTTAAGGAAGATATTCCCATAAATGTCAGGTTAAAAGCCTGCTGCGCTACCTGCCTGCGCCAATAGCCCAAATAATAAAATTTTTTATAATTAATCTAAAATGCATGGAAATAAATCAATTATAATATAAATATTTTACTCAATTGAGTATCTCATCTTATTATTTCACAGCCTTTACAAAAAGATACAGAAAATTAAACTCACTTCATGAAATGTTCAAATCCATAATTCTTTGCAACGGATACTTTGCCATCTTTTAAAATATAAATCTTTTCTTCTGATATTACCTTCCCAATTCTAAAAAATTGACCCCCTTTAGCTTTGATTTCATTTTGGGCTTCAATAAAATCTTTAGGATCAATTACAAATAGATGACTATATTCTTCACCTCCATTTAAAACAATATCTTCTAATGGAACACTGAAATCTTCAATGTATTGAAAAACTTCAGAATCGATCAGATCATCATTAAAAAATATTTCAAATCCTAAATTTGGATTTGATATCAATAAATCTCGCAATGATTTAGAAAGTCCATCTGAAGAATCAATACTTGAAACAATAATTTTTTTCTCAGATAAAATAAATGCTTCAACTTCAGAGATTTCAGGTTCTAGAACACTTCTAATAGATCTTTTATAGTTTTCGAAATACTTATTATCACTTTTTCTATTAAGGAGAATATCAAAACCTACACCTGTCAAACCAAATCTCTTATTAGAACATAAAATATCTCCAGATTTTATTCCTTTTCGATATAATATCGCAGAAGGATGCTTAAAACCAAAAACGGTAGGGTTAATAATTAATTCTTTAGTTTCATTAATGTCTCCACCAATGTAATCAAGATTAAATTCGACACAACAATCAATTATTCCCGATATTACTTCAATGAAATTTTTTTTCCTAAACAACCGGGGTAATCCTAATGATATAATAATTCCTTTTGGTCTCACACTCTTTACAATTAAATCGCTCATATTTATAATAACTGATTTTCTTCCAATTTGATAAAAACTCATTTGTGAAGGTACATCAGTGGTTGAAACTAGCATATCAGAATTTAAAATCATCAATTGATCTGAGTATTCCTCTTTGAGTTTAAAAAAAAAAGCATCGTCCCTTATCAATCCTTTTCCAGTTTTCTTAAGAACCAATTCCTCAATAAGATTTATTAGCTTGATTTCACCAAAATTCTCTATCGGAGGATTACTATTCATTAAATAAAATTTAAAATTTTTTAATAATTATAGTTTATGAATTAATTTGTAAAACTAAAAAAAACTTGCCTCTGTGGCTTAGTGGTATTATAGAAGTGATAAAGATAATATGCCAAAAGCGGTAGATTCGTAATCTGCGGTTCGGGGGTTCGATTTTAAATCGGATATTCCCGATTTTAAGAAAATCCCCCCAGAGGCTTTATCTAAACTTCTTGAGTAACAACATAACGCTTTATCATCTGTAATGCGAGCATTTTGAATGCATCATTGACATTTTCTCCTGTTTTAGCAGACGCTTCAAAATATGATAAATTCAACTTTTTCGCAAGGGCTTCTGCTTCTTCTTTGGTAACTTTTCGATCTTCTACTAAATCAATTTTATTTCCTACTAGAATTAATGAAATACTTTTAGAAACTCCCATTATTTCTTCAAACCATTTATTAACAGCATCGAAAGTTTCCTTACGTGTAACATCAAAGACTAAAATCCCTGCTTCGGCATTTGATAAATATGTTTGTCTTACACGTTGAAACTGTGCTTGACCGGCTAAATCCCACATGACAAATCGAACTTTTGAATCTAGATCTTCAAAATTACATTGTTTTTTCATTATCGATGTTCCAATTGTTGATTTATAATCAGTTTGAAAAGAGTCATCTACAAATCGATGTACCATACTTGTTTTTCCGACTCCCCCCTCTCCTCCTAAAATTAATTTGTACGCGTATTCCCCCGATTCGATTTTAATCAATTGCAATTTATCTAGTTTTCTTTCGATTTTTTGGCCAGTTTCACGAATAATTAGTTTTGGAATGACAGGGCTGACCGTTCTTCCATCAAAAATACGAGCAATTTTTTCTGCAGCTAAATACGCATAAGGGAAGACAGGATCGACCATTGCAATAGCTTTTAAAACAGTCACAAATATTGCCTCAGGGCCAGCTTCACAAAAAATGAATCGATGATCCTCAGTGTCGAATGTTCCTGTCCCAAAAGATCCTGAACTAAATTCTTCTGTTATTCTCGTTAAAACGGGCTCTACTAATGCACTAACACCAGCAATAACGTCCTCTTCAACCTCTGTTTCAGAAGAACCTTTTAATGCTGACATAACCAATCCTTCTCTGTTCACAATTAAAGCAGCAGTTAAATTTTTTCCAATTTCTTGCTGATACCATTCAAGTAGAGCTTCCAATTTTTTTCGATCGACCGACATATATTTGAAAACCTAATTTTTTTTAATGAAATTTAAAAAAAACTCTATTCTTCTTCATAATAAGTTTCTCTTAAAAATTTATAGAAAACGATAATGTCGAAAAAAGTTTCTCAATACTGAAATAAGAATTTCTTAGAAAAAATTTTATAATTATTTACATTTACTTATTACATATTTAAGCATAGTTTTTTTTTAAAAAAAACCTGCAGGAGTTGCCAAGCCAGGTCTACGGCGCTAGAGTATGAAGCTAATGAGCTTCTATGGTGTGACTGAGGTTCTAGTGACAAAGGTCTTCTTCGATGGTCTTACCACGAAGGCCAAATCGTGGGTTCGAATCCCACCTCCTGCATTTTATGATTATTCATTTTGATTTAATAGGATGTTATATCACTAATTTTAAAAGGCGGATTTTA
>SDBS01000794.1_pt1 | contig 31580 bp, 28 predicted proteins | sample 2277091 | NCBI WGS metagenome assembly SDBS01 (sample SAMN10404972, study PRJNA504765) | marine sediment metagenome | isolation source: marine sediment core GS10_PC15, 163 cmbsf | place: Arctic Ocean: Southern Knipovich Ridge | collected 2010 | reverse complement strand
GGGACCATATTCCCCACCATTTTCAAAGCAAAGAAAAACCCGGCCCTGAAGTCTCGGATCACTCCAGGGCCGGGTCACCCTTTTAAAGCTATTTTCTCAAAAGAGACACGTACTATCTCAGCAACACCATCTTCTTCGATATCGTCTTTTTCCCTGCCGTTAGCCTGTAGAAATACACGCCCGAGGGAACGGAATTTCCGATATCGTCGAGCCCGGGCCATGTGACACTGTAGTTGCCCGGTTCTGAGGCGCCGTTCACCAGGATCCTAACAAGCCTGCCGCCGACATCATACACGCACAAAGATACCGGTCCACCTTCGGGGATGTAGAATTCGATCGTAGTGCTGGGATTGAATGGATTCGGGTGGTTCTGCGCCAGCTTTACAGGCATTGCAGCTGTCTCGATAATGTCCGTATCAAACAGGATTCCCCGCCCCGCATCACTGACATATTCGACTCTGTAGATATAAGTCTTCCCGCCGGAGACCGACCTGTCCTCGAATCTGAACGAGAGTTCTTCGACCGCACCAGTTATTTCACCTACCAATGCAAACTGATCATCCGAACTACGGCGCGATATAAGAAAGACCGTGCCTGGATCGATCGATGAAAGCTGCCAATTCAATACTACAACACCTTGAACAAGCTTGGTGCTGAACTGCTGAAGCTGGGTGGCTATGTGAGACACATAAAATAATTGCTCGGTAGTGTCACAATAGTCTCCATGAACATCGCACATATTATAGGCGACGAGCCTGTATGTCCGCAGTTCCTCCAGCTCATTCTCCAGATCCAGAAGGCAGCTGTCATGATGGAAACCCAGCCATTCGCCACCGATGACTTCTATCGTGTCGGCGGGCAGGCCCTCGGCATATACAATGAAATGGTCATCAAAATAATCAGATGTCGCCATTTCAACTCCCCGGTCCAGTGTTGCCGTTACCTGGTCCTTATCTGTCGCTTCGGCGGATATCAGCCACGGAGCTGCCGCGCCACAGCAGCTTCGATTTATCCCAAGGCAGTTATAAAGGATAGCATCGGCCAGCGGACGGTCGCCTGGGCAGATCGCTATGCCCATGTTGCCTGAGTCATCATTTGGTTCAAGTGCGATCCACTCCCGCGTTCTCTCTCCCTGAAGCATGACGGTGTGCTTGTAGAGCCAGACTAAAGAATTCTGACATGAATAAAACGGTGCCGCGATCCCAGGGGCACCTGCTGGATCACCTATTGTGGCAGAAGTGATAAAATCATTTGCTTCCCACGATACGCTGACATGCGAGTCGGGCAGGACCAGTTTGTATTCAGCCGCAAAGGCGCCATCCGGCCCTGGTTCCAGAAACACATAAAAAGTATAGGTCTCATACTGGTGCATGTAGACGCCGCAGCTACTCATGGATTCATCAGCCCAGAGGCTGAACATCTGCGTATGAGCGGAACTAGTCAAAATACATGGCACCGCGATTGTCGCTACAATCGCAATCAGGACAAATCGCCACCAAAACCTAATCACAACCACTCCTTACTTGTACAACTGTTTAATCGCGCCCCAGCTCTCAGATTCAGTTCCACGCCAACATGCTCCATTGGGTGAACAGAACAAGCCGCCGAGCACGTCGACAATCGTTCTTTCAGGATCGTCGCACATGGTTACCTTCGGTTCTACAGCAACTCCGTCCGGGAGGTTTTCGGACCCAAGGATCCTTATCTGAATCAGGGTCGCAACTAACGGCAAAACAGTAACAGTTCCAATGAGTGTGTAATCGTTGCCGCTTCCGGTACAGCCTGCGTACGAACAAGAGATTCCCACCGCTATGTCACCCTGAGTCGTTGACACGTCAGGAGACGGTGTAAAACTAGCGATAACCACCAGGCCAGCCGGTACTTCTACCTTGAATTCGGCAGCAGTAATTCCGTCCGGCCCAGCATCGCTTCTGTAGTACATAATCGTGATGTTATAACTGACAAAAGGCATGAATGTCGCGTCCACATCACTTGCGCTGGTATCGGTGTAAAGGCCGATCTTTCCCTGGTGAGCTGTTGCTCCCATTGTCAGAGCAATCAGCACAAAGAGACACGAGAATACGCTACGTTTGCTAAATAGATGAATCACCTCAACAACACCATCTTCTTCGATATCGTCTTTTTCCCAGCCGTCAGCCTGTAGAAATATGTTCCTGAGCTAACAGGATTATTATTTACATCCCGACCGTTCCAATCGATTGAGTATTGACCCTTTTCCTGAGTTTCATTTATGAGGCCTGCTATCCGCTTGCCTGTAACATCAAAGATTTCCAACAGTACTGTGCTATTCTCAGGAAGATAGTACTTAATCGTTGTTGCGGGATTAAAGGGATTTGGAAAGTTCTGTTGCAGGACCAGCGGTATAGACGGGATATACTGAAGACTCTCTCCAAGCACACGGATTCTGCCGGGACTCTCCTCGACTGAGAGAACATACCTTGCTGTCATCCCGCAGATTATCGACAGATCTGAATCTACAGTAGAATATGTGTTCTCTGATGATTCGGCAGATATCCAGGCAATTTTCTGCAATCGAGAACTAGCCGCGTCGGCATCGCTATCTATACTCCTGCTGACAATATAGCTATCACCTTCGTTGGCTCCTGTCACTCTCCACTCCAGAACTACGCCTAAATCTTCGTCGTAGTGAGAATCAAAGGCCTGCAGTTCAGTAGCTACGGTTCCGGCATTCAACAGGACGGAGAATGTATCGGGTGCGCTCATGTAGCAGATATCGTCATAACCGTCATCGTTGAAGTCCCAGCCATAGACGTTATACCCTTCCCTCTCAGCGGAAAGGTAGCCATCCGATGATTGAAGGAGCAGAGTATCGCAAGTAGCAGAAAACGATTCTCCTTCACTGAAATACAGGCAGACGCGGAATTTGCCTACTCCATCGTCTGCATGTTGTACGATCCCAATATCGTCCATACCGTCAGCATTGACATCAGCTACCAGAGAAATATATAAGGGCTCGGAGGGTTCACCAGTAGGAATCTTTGGGCCTTCGATCAGGCCTGCGGCATTTCCATATACTACCTGTGCGCAGAAACCAGGATTACAACCAAGCATCTCGTGCGAATGTACAAAATCATCGATCCCGTCTCCATTGAAATCTCCGATTACAGCATATCCATCTAGTACTGTATCTATATAGTCGAAAAGATGGAATTGGCAGTTCCCATCTCCGGCGTGGATTCTGATGTCGCTATAGTAACTCCGCTCCATCAGGTCTGTGATACCATCCCCGTTGAAATCACCGAATCCCGCATCGGTCCAGACCACAAATCCACCGGTATCGACCATATACTTCGTAATTAAAGTGGGATACTCGGAATCATAATCTAATATCACGGTCGGTTGCATTATATCCTGATCGTAATATCCGCTTCCCGCCGCAAACTCTTCAACACCGTCATCGTCGCAATCGCACGCTGCAAGCACCACATCAATCTGGATATTCATCGTTAAAACCAGAATGGAGTTCAATAAGCCGGTGCTTGTCCATGTATCGGTACCGTTATTCAGCCCAATGTAGAAATAGTCACTATTTACTGGTAAGGACATAATGTCATCCAGTCCGTTTCCATCGTAATCAAACACAATGGGTAGGTTCGCGCCACACGGAATAACTTCTACTTCGCGGATTGGTTGAAAGGACCCATCCGGATTTCCCTGCAGTATCACCAACCGATATGTGCTTTCATCGCATGGTCGCATGAAAAAGACGTCGCCAATCCCGTCACCGTTGAAATCATGGCATACGTCATTGTGTCTGTTGCGCTCGCCTCCTCCAAACCCGACTACATTACCGACGTAGTACTTCTGAGCAGGCAGAAATAAATGATTATCTGCCGCAGCTGAAAACGCCATAGTACACAGAATCACCGAGACAACTAATAACCGTCTCAAGACAGCCCCCTTATTTGTACAACTGCTTGATCGCGCCCCAGCTTGATTCATCTGTCGCTCCAGTCCAGTTAATAAAGAAAAACTCCTGCTCCCAGTACATATATATGGGAACCTCTTGATCGGGTTGCCCGCAGACTTGTGCATAGCCTTGCTCATCATTGTAATTGCGAAGCCAGGCATGCCCGCGATCCCAATTCTCAACAGTAACGATAAACTGATGAGTCCAGAACCAAGTCTGTGGACAACCCCCGCTGCAGACAGATACACCGGGGAATTCAAACGGAGATCCTATTTCAGTATTGATAAGTGGATTCGTGATAATATTGTTGAGTGTTAAATTAGGGGACAGTTCAATCCGATATTCTACACAATCGACTTTCGGATCTTCAGAGTAGAACCAAACGAAGAAAGCGATTTGTTCCGGTGGACTTTCCGCAAAGTAGAACGAAAGGCTACTTCCCGGAACTGCTTGAAATAGTCCGCCTCTGACCCAAGGTTCCTGTGCAGTGATGCTTATTGAAATACAGCACAGACCTGCGCTCAGCAGAAGAATCTTCTTCAGCACAGTATTTCCTCCAAATTGTAGATGGGAATAGTTAGCGATCAGTCTATATGCCCCTCCTTACCTAAGTCTTCAATAGCATTATACCAGAGATTACTCGATCTGTCCACCCACCGTTCTAGGCAGGTAATGCAGCACTCTATCCGCCATTTAATAATCGAGGGATTGTTCGAGGGTGGGGGTATCAGCAGGACATGTAGCAATACAGATAAAAATATGGTCGGGGTGACTGGATTCGAACCAGCGACTTCCTGCTCCCAAAGCAGGCGCGCTAACCGGGCTGCGCCACACCCCGACCCTGGTAGGATATCTATATAATGCCTGAGGGTAAACCCCGACAGCTATTTTCCGCTCCGGGCCTTCTGCACGGCATCGTAGACCTCCATGATATCCCTGTAATGCTTTTCCCTGCCGTATAGCAGTTCGGCTTTCGCCCTGCCCTTGCGTCCCATCTCCAGTCTCAGCCCGGCGTCGGAGTTCATTCTCTCGATGCATGAACGCAGCGCCTCCTCGTCCCCGACGGGGAAGAGCAGGCCGGTCTCGCCGTCATCGACCATCTCGGGGATGCCGCCGATATCTGTGGCCACAACGGGCTTGCCAGCCGCCATCGCCTCCATGATCGAGAAGGGAAGGTTCTCGTACCAGCGCGACGGCAGGACGATGAACCGGGCTCCGGCGAGGGTCCTGTCGAAATCCTCGCCGCTGAGGAAGCCGGTGAACTCGACGCGGCCACTGCCGTACTTCTCCGCCTCCCGCTTGAGCTCATCCTCCACCGGTCCCTCGCCGACGAGCAGGCACCTGGCCCCCTCGACGTTGCCGGCAGCCCTGATCAGGAGGTCGATCCCCTTCTCGTGGAGAAGCCGGCCGGTGTAGATGAAATAGTCTCCCTCGGGAGTGCCCCTCTGAACGTCAAGATCGGTAAAGTTCGGGATCGCGGTGACCCTGTCCCGGGCAATCCGTCCTGCGATCAGCTTCCCCCTGAGAAATCGGCTCGGCGTGATGAACCTGTCGACCTTGCCCGGCACGCCCGACATCCTGTCCCAGCACGAGGTCAGCATCGCGACGGCGCTCGCCGGGAGGCTCCCCTTCTTGCATCGCTGCAGGGGAGCGTTCCAGTACCTCGTCGGCAGGCACCTCTCGCAGACCTCGCCGTGGCTGAGAAATGACGTATTGGGGCAAACGAGCCTGAAATCGTGGCACGTCCATACGATCGGGATCCCGCGCTTTCGGAGAGGCTCGATGATCGACGTCGTCAGGTGGCCGTGGATATTGTGGAAATGGGCTATATCGGGTTTCGTGTCGTCTGCGAGCCTTGCAATATTCTCCCTCGCCTCGCCATTGTATATCGACTTCGAGAGGACCTTCCAGGCCGACACGGGCGATCCGCTCTCGAGGAGGGTGGGGAAATCGATCTCACTCGAAAAGTACTCTGAATAGGGCGAGGGGAGGTTTTTCGGGTGCTCCATCGCGAAATGGACGACCTCGTGGCCGTTCTCCTCAAGCAGCCCGCTGAGATTGAGCATGTAGGTCGAATCCCCGCCGCGGCGGAAATGGAATGTCTGGACCATCAGGATCTTCAACCTGGTTCCTCCTCTGTCGAATGTAACCCAAAAGAGCATTGATATCAAAGAAAATGCGCCAGACAAGGCAACCGGCCGGCGAGGTAAAACCGCTTGACTGTGGAGCCTCGTTTTATTATAAAAATCTTATACTATAAGTATTAATCGCTCTGATCGGAGGATTGTGTTGAAATCGAGGAAATTGGTCTCTCGCGTGCTGTTACTGTCTCTGGCCGTATTGATCTTTGCCGTGCCGGTCTTCGGTCAGGCAAACAGCGGCAAGGCGGTCATCTACCTCGGAGGATCTTACAACAAGGCGCTGCCCGACGGCGCCGAGAACGGCTTTTTCGGGTTCGACATGTTCGCCGGCAAAATGATCACCAATAATCTCTGTCTGGGAGCATACTTCGGGTTCGACGTCGTGCACTACTACAAGTATACGGTTCCTTCAGCAGTTGACGAGGGCGGCGGAGACTTCACCGAGATGCTGAGCGTTGTCCCGATCCTGTTCAAGGCGAGGTACTACTATTCGTTCAGCACGATGATGCAGATCCATGCCCAGGCAGGCATTGGAGTCTACAACACGATCTCCAAGCTCGGCGGCAGTCATGTCGGCGGGATCAGCGGCAACGATATGCGTCCCGGTGGCTCGATAGGCATCGGCTTCGACTACTGGTTCCTCCTCACAACGGGAGTGACCTTCGAGCTCGAGTACCATGCATTCACGACGAGCGGCGATGCGGGCACATTCGATTATTTTCAGTTCCGGGTAGACTACAGCATCATCAAGTTCTAGAGATCATTCCGATATTGAAGCGATTTCAGGTCCCCGCCGGAAGGCGGGGATCTTTTTATGTGCGGGAGGAACTATGGCCGGCCATTTCCCTGTAGACATCGTCGTACAGCCGTGCGACAGCCTCCCAGCTGTGCTCTGCCCGGACGTGCGCCGCCGCGCTCTCTCCCGCCGCGGCCGCCTCCGCGGGATGGCCGAGCACGAAATCGAGCTGCTTCACGAGCGAATCCGCGTCTGAGACCTGAAACGCGAATCCTATGCCTTCGGCCACCGCTCTGTTCTCGGGGATATCGCTGAATACTGTCGGGGTCCCGAACGAGAGGCCCTCGAGCAGGGCCATCGACATCGCCTCATACTCCGAGGGGAAGACGAAGACCTTGGCGTGGGCATAGAGGGCGAAGAACTCGTCGCCGGTGAGGAATCCTACGAAGCGGACCCCATCGGGGCTGCTTTTTTTCAGCTCCTCGAAGTATGCCTCATCGGTCGCGGAGCCGCCGCCCGCCACTATGAGCGGCATCCCGGGATCGAGTTTTCCGTAAGCCTCGACCAGTGTGCTGAGCCCCTTCGTCTTCTCGATCCTGCCGGCCGAGCAGAAGAGGTATCCACCCTCCTCGAGTCCCCACTTTTCCAGCAGGCTCACGGAAGGTTTGTCGCGGAACACGATCCCGTTGGGGATGTACCTCACATCCGCGTCATATTTTCCATTGTAGTAATCTGTCAGCGGCTTCGATACGGAGGTCCTGATCCGCGGCGTGCGGATGAAGAAGCGCTCGGCTATCTTTGACATCGATCTTGCCGCGGCGTTCCACTTCTTCCGGATGTAAGCCTGGCCGTGGGATGTCGCGACGACCCCGTACTTCGCGCGCGAAACCCCGGCGAGGATGCACGGGTCGGCGCTGTGTATGTGGATGATATCGAAATGATGCCTGCGTGTATCCAGAGAGGAATGCCACATGTGGGAGAACATCTCGATGTTCTTGCTCGCGCTCCCCTTCACCGGCACGACGAGCGCGCCTTTGTAGTCGGTGGATGCCTCGCAATAGCTGCTGTATCCGTATACCGTGATCTCGTGCCCCAGTGCGGACAGGTGGGGAAGGAGTGAATCGACAACGACCTCCACGCCGTGGTGGCCGGGTACTCCCTTGATTCCGAGGATGGCGATCTTCATCGGCTGGCTCCGGTCGCGTCAGTCAAAACAGACATCCCCGCCCCTCAAGAGGCGAAGCCTGTTGCGAAGGACCCATATTATCGGCTTCCACAGCTGCCTGCGCATGGCCGGTACGGCTGTGCCGGTCATCCAGCAGTGCTGCCTGCATTCCCTTACCATTCCGCGCACCTCTTCGGCCCGCACGCTCTTCCAGATCTCGTCGAACGTCTGCTCGTTGAGATCTCCCATGACCCACGGTTCGCAGGACCCGTTGCAGGCGAGGATCCTCCCCCATGGATCGAGGAAGAAGGTGTCGGTGCCGGCGGTGCAGGCGATGGGGCGCGGCTTGCCCTGTACATGGTGCAGGAGACCGAGGTTGAGGTAGGCGCGGAACCAGTCCTTGACGCGCATCTTCTTCGATTCGCGCGGCGATCTCAGCAGGGCGGTGATGAACTCCATCATCTTTCCCTCGACATCCCCGTGCTCCTCGAGGCTGTTGTCCTGCTTGAAGAAGTAGAACGAGTTGTGAACGACTGCATTGGCAAACTCGACGTCCATCGAGGCGACAAGGGTATAGAGGTCGAGAAGGTCACGGCAGTTCTCGCCCGAGACCGTCATGGCGAATCCGATATCCTTCACACCCATCTGTTTGAGGCGAAGGATCGTCCTCATCGCGTGGTCGAATCCATCCTCGAGGCCGCGCAGCTTGTCGTTCAGAGCGGGCAGACCCTCGATGCTGGCCCTGACTGTAATCTTCGGGAAATCACGGGCTATATCGGTAATCCGGTCGGTGAACCAGCCGTTGGTGCTGATCTCGAGCCGGTCTGTCTTCGTATCGAGTATCTCGACGATGCGGTGGATATCACTGCGGAGCATCGGCTCGCCGCCGGTGATGTTGAGGCGCTGCATGCCGCCGGGGATCTTCCTGAGGATCTCGGGGTCGAACTCCTCGGATGCTTTCGACGGATTCTGCCAGGCATTGCACATATGGCACCTGGCGTTGCACCGGTAGGTTGTGATTATGGCGCATTCCATGGACGTCTCCGCTTTTCGGGCGCTGCCCCCGTAACTACTTTGATCTCATACTGAATTAACCGGCCCGGACCCGGGAAATCCAGCAAGAATTATGACAGATCCTCCCTATGACCTCCTCAGCCACTTGAGGATCTCGCGCGCGTCCGGTTTCTTGCCGTACATCAGGATACCCGTCCTGAATATCCTGGCTGCCAGTTTCCCGGCGAACCTGATGCTGAGGATCATTATAACAATGCTCAGCACTATCTGCCAGAGAGGCGGCATCAGCACATTGATCCTCATGAACATCACGATCGGGGTGAAGAAGGGGATCAGGCTGACTGCCGTAGCGAAGAGGCTGTCGGGCCTCTGGATCACCATCATCGGTATGAGGATAGTGAAGACGAGGCAGAGGACGACGGGCGTCTGCATCTGCTGCGCCTCCTGGTCGGTGTTGCATACCGATCCTATCCCGGCGAACATCGTCGCGTAGAAGAGGAAGCCGAGCACATAGTAGAGAACGAAGAAGCCGAGGGTCGCGAAGGAGAGGCCCCCGGCGATCTCGGCCACGGGGCCGCCCATCGTCAGTCCGTAGGCAGTCATGATCGTCCCGAACAGCCCCCAGATCGCATACTGTGTCAGCCCGACGGCGCCTATGCCGAATATCTTCCCGAAGAGCAGGTCCTCCGGCCTGAGCGAGGATAGAAGGACCTCGATCACGCGATTGTTCTTCTCCTCGATTATAGACCGCTGGACAGTGACGCCCCACATGAGGATCGTCATATAGAGCATCATTATGAAGAGGAAGCTCGACATGAAGATGAAATCAAATCCCCCGCGCTTCTCGGCGCCCTTGTCGGTGATCTGCATCGTCTCCATGTCGACGCCCTTGACGAGCCCTCTGATCTCGCTGTAATCGAGTCCGCGCGAGGAGAGCCTCAGCCCTATGACGACGTTGCCCAGCACACTCTCGATCCGTTCGAGTGTCTTAATATCGCCGATGCGCTTGCCGAAAAATGCGGCCTTGCCCGTATCGATGATGTCAGCGGGAACAATCACGTAACCGTCGATCGCGTCTTCCTCGACCTCGAAGTTCAGAACCCGTTTCGCCTCCTCGAGACCGGTCTCCTCGACGTCGACCTCCCTGAGGCGGAACCTCGGCGTCCCGTCGTCGAGGGTGTCGGCGAGCGAGGACTCCATCTGCTCGTAGATCTCACCGGTCATATCGATTACAGCGACTGTCGTCTGCGTATCGGGAGAGAGCTTCATCAGCAGGGCCGGGGCGAATATCAACAGTCCCATCAGAACGGGACCGAGGATCGTTCCGATGAGGAAGGATTTCTTTTTAACGCGATCGAGATACTCACGCCTGACCACCAGAAGCATCTTCTTCATCGAGCTCACCCCCTTCCTCCCTTACCTTGGTTATGAATATATCGTGAAGCGACATCTCCCCGACCTCGAACCTGTCGACCCTGCCCCTGTCAAGTGCATGGCGGAGCATGACGGCCGGATCGGCGCCCTCGGAAAGGGTCACCGAGAGGTCCTGCCCGAATTCAACGACCTTCTCGACGTCGGGATGGCTCCCCAGCTCGCGGACATCGCCGGAAAATCTCATCGCGACGACATTCTTGCTGAAACTCATCTTGATATCGGAGAGGTCGCCCTCGAGAACCTTCCTGCCCTTGTTTATCAGGCATATCCTTTCGCAGAGCTTCTCGACCTGGTCCATCAGGTGGGTCGAGAGGATCACTGTGCGTCCCTCGTCCTTCATCTCGACGATGACATCCTTGAGGAGCTGAGTGTTGATCGGATCGAGCCCGGCGAACGGCTCGTCGAGGATGACCATCTGCGGTTCGTGGATTACTGTCGATATGAACTGGATCTTCTGCTGCATCCCCTTCGAGAGCGCTTCGACCGGCTTTTCCTCCCAGCCGGCCAGGTCGACCCGCTCGAGCCAGCGACTTACGCGCTCCGCTGCCGTCTTTGCGGGCACTCCCTTTATCTCGGCGAGGAATACAAGCTGGTCACGGACCTTCATCTTACGGTATAGGCCCCTCTCCTCGGGGAGGTACCCTATCCTCTCCTTGAGTGACTCGCTCAAGGGCTCGCCGAAGATCTCTATCTTCCCCTCGTCGGGCTCGATGATGCCCATTGCCATCCGGATCGTGGTCGTCTTGCCCGCGCCGTTCGGCCCGAGCAGGCCGTAGATCACGCCCGGCTCTATCGTGAGGGAGAAATCGTCGACGGCGGTATGGCCTTCATACCTCTTCGTGACATTCTCGATCGAGAGCAAAACTATTCCTCCTTGAACGATGTATCTGTGCCACGCTCTAGCATCGCCTTCATCTCGACGAGCGCCCGGTACCTGTGACTGATCGAGTTTTTCTCGGCCCTGTCCATCTCGGCGGCCGTCTTCCCGGCCCCGGGGACGTAGAATACGGGGTCATAGCCGAACCCGTTCCCGCCGGCCGGCTCAAATGCGATGTGACCCTCGAGGATCCCTTCAGTGACGAGCGCCTCGCCGTCCGTATCCGGCGCCGGGTAGAGGACCATGACGCATCTGAAGCGCGCCGTCCTCTCTTCGTCGGGTTTCCCCGCAAGTTCCGAAAGGAGTTTTGTGTATCTCCCCGCGTCGTCCAGTCCCTCACCGCCGTATCTCGCCGAGTGGATCCCCGGCGCGCCGCCCAGGGCGTCGACCTCAAGCCCCGAATCGTCGGCGAGGGCGGGAAGTCCGGTAGCTTCATGGGCCGCCCGAGCCTTTATCATCGCGTTCTCGAGGAATGTGCCGCCGGTCTCCTCCGGTTCGGGATAGGCGGGAAAATCATCGAGCCCCGCGAGCTCGAGTCCCGACCCGGAAAGGATGCCGGAGATCTCGGCGATCTTCCCGGCGTTATGCGAGGCGACTACTATCCTCATTTCCAGCCGAGCCCCTTCTTCTGATCTTTCACTATCGTGCGGATCCCCTTGCGAGCCACCTTGAGCATCTGGCCGAGATCCTCCTCGGTGAAGGTTCCGTCCTCGGCGGTGCCCTGGATCTCGATCAGCTCTCCGCGTTCGTTCATCACTATGTTCATGTCGACCTCGGCCGACGAGTCCTCCACGTAATCGAGGTCGAGTGCGACCTTTCCGCCGACTATGCCCACGCTCACCGCGGCGACGAAGGAATCGATCGTGTCGGACGCGATCCCGAGACGGCGCAGGGCGGAGGCTACCACTATGAAGCCGCCGTTGACGGACGCGGTGCGCGTGCCGCCGTCCGCCTCGAGGACGTCGCAGTCGACTATTATCGTCCTCTCGCCTATCTTCTCCAGATCTACGCCGGCGCGTATCGAGCGCCCGATCAATCTCTGAATCTCCTGGGTCCTTCCCTTCACCTTTCCCCTCATCGACTCGCGCGGTATCCGGCGCGGACTCGAGCGGGGGAGCATGCTGTATTCGGCCGTGATCCAGCCCTTGCCCGTTCCCCTGAGGAACGTCGGCACATTGTCCTCGACGGTGGCGGTGCAGAGCACCCTCGTACGGCCCATCTCGAAGAGGACCGAATCCTCGGCGCTGCTAATGAATTTCCTCTTTATCTTTATCGGCCTGAGCTCGCCGCTCTTCCTGCCGTCATGTCTCGGCATTTATCCTCGCTTTCTTCGCCGCCGGGCCCTTTCACCTGCTCGACGCCTTCGATCGGCCGGCCGAGGAATCTCTCGCCGACCTCTCTGAACCTGTACGGGATGTCGCTCAGATAGACATAGATGTTTCCCCCCGAGTCATGTCCCGAGAGGAGGCCCGATGACGCCAGTGTCTCCCTGACCTCGGTCGCTGTCTCCGTCGCCGAATCGACGAGGACGACGCCGTCGCCCATCACCCTTGAAATGACACCCTTGAGCAGGGGGTAATGCGTGCACCCGAGTACCAGTGTGTCCGCGCCGAAGTCGATGAGCGGCTCGAGATATCGCTTCGCGATCATGAAAGTAACATCGTCGTCGACCCAGCCTTCCTCGGCGAGTGAGACGAAGAGGGGGCAGGGATGCGACATGATCTCGAGCCCGTCGTCTATATCGTGGAGCGCTTTTTCATATGCCCCCGAGTTTATCGTCGCTGTAGTGCCTATGACCGCGACCCGGTTGTTTCGAGTCGTCGCCGCCGCGGATCTCGCGCCGGGAAGGAGTACGCCTATGACGGGGATGCCCGAATCGTCGGCGAGATGCGGAAGGGCGATCGATGAAGCGGTGTTGCAGGCTACGACGATGAGCTTGACGTCCCTGCTCCTGAGAAAGTCGAGATCCTCGCGGGCGAATCTCACCACCGTCTCCGCGCTCTTCGTGCCGTAGGGCACCCTCGCCGTATCCCCGAAATAGACGATATCCTCGCCGGGAAGAAGCGCCATCAGCTCCCTGACGACTGTCAGCCCGCCTACTCCCGAGTCGAATACACCTATCGGCCTGTCACTGCTGCCGTCCATCTGTTTCGGATTACCTCCATTTCCTGATGTCGAGCGGCTTGTTTACGCCGTAGTGTCCCGCGAGGGTCTCGACGGGGTATCCCTCGACGAGGAACTGTAGCCTTCCGGCCTGCGGGAAATTCGCGCCTATCGTCCTGATTATCGTCGTGATCGTGTAGTACTCGCCCGTGCTGCCGTCGCCCGTCGTTATCCCCCTGTTGAAGTCGAGGTATAGAGTCCCCGTATCCTCGACCCAGAAGACCTCGTGAATGCTCGTTCCGGCGGGAATGGCGGAAACCGCTTTTTCGTCTTCCGGCCCGGAGATCAGGGCGGCCATGACGGCCTTCACTTCTCTCTCGACCCCCTCTCCGACAGGGATCTCCCTTGTCTCTGTCACCAGCCCGTCGGCATCGCGCCGGGCGAAGTAGAGGGTTACGCTCCTCGTCTCCTCGGCGACCTCCTGGATCCCGGGACGCGCCTTCTCTCTGCCCGCCGTCCACCGCTTCACCGCGTAGATAGCGGTGATCACGACGGCCAGCAGGATGACGGCGACCACTATCTTTCTGCCGAGGTCCGTTTCCCTCACTCCTCAGCGCCCGGTCCCGTGTACCTGGCGCGGTATCTCTGTATAGCTTCGGCGATCCCGCGGGCTACATCTTCGCGGAACCTCCTGTCTGCCAGCAGCCTCTCCTCCTTGTGGTTGGAGAGGAATGCCGCCTCGACGAGCACGGCCGGCATCCTGCATCCCTTCAGGACGATCAGGCCTGCCTGCTTGACGCCCCTGTTGCGTATATCGATAACGTCCCCGAGCTCCCTCTGTATCAGTTCGGCAAGCTGGCTGCTCTCTGTGACGAATTCGTTCTGGACCATGTCCCACAGCATGAACCCGAGGTCGTCGAGCTCTTCGGCGCTCACGCCCGTTCCCTCGAACTGCACCGAGGCGTTCTCCTCCATCGCCAGCCTGGTCGCCTCCTCGGTCTTCGCATGCGAGAGGAAGAATGTCTCGTAGCCGCCCGCGTCGGGATGGAACCAGCCGTTGCAGTGGATGCTGACGAATATGTCGGCCTCCTCCCGGTTGGCGATCTCGGCCCTTCTCATCAGGGGCACGAGGACATCATCGGTCCTCGTCATGATCACTTCCATGCCGTAGTCGCTCACGAGAAGGTCGCGAAGCCTCATGGCGATGTCGAGGTTCACTTCCTTCTCCGTCAGTCCCGTAGGGCCGATCTTTCCCTTGTCGATGCCGCCGTGCCCCGCGTCGATGGCCACCCTGACGATCTCGCGCCTGTCGGTCCTGCGGGAGTCGTCGAGGATCTCGGTCATCTTGCGTCCGGCGAAATCTACGTCCGGTATCTCGGGGAGCTCACCCTTCTCGAGGTGGATCACGAGCTTCCTCGAATCTTCCCCCGAGGGGCCGATGAACTCGACGCGGAAGGACTCCGCCGTCTTCTCGACGTCGAAGAAGAGATACGAATCGTGCTCGGTCTGCTCTGCCCTGATGCGGTTGAAGAGGCCGAGGCCCCCGGTCGCGTTTATCTTGAGTGTGTTGAGCCGGCCGCCGTATACCTTCAGCCTCAGAAGGCCCGGCGTCTCGCTGTCGACATGGTAGAGAAGCTCCTCGGTCAGTGTCAGGACGGCCCTTGTGCCCTCCCCGCTCCCTTCGAAATCGACCGACGTTATATTGTAGCGCGGCGATCCGATCGTCATCACGAGCCTCTCATCGTCGAGCTCGATCTCCTCGAGGGTCATCGGGGCGAGGATGCTCGAGACGAACTCGAGCGGGATCATCACGGAGCCGTTTGCATACGAGACGGGTATCCTCATCAGGACGGGCTCGTCATCGACGACCACCACCCTGGTATCGATCGTAAACATGAACGAATGACTCTCGACCCGCAGTACGAGCTTCCTCGCTCCGGCGTTCCAGAACCGCGTCGCCCTGAATATCCTCGCGAGATCGTACACCGAGATGAAAAGCTCCTCACTCGGCTTCGCGAGGCGGTAGAGGGGAACGTCCTCGGTCGCGCGCTCGTCGCCGTAGACCACCCCGAGTGTGCGGTCCGGATCGACCTTTTCCGGATCGTTCGCCCGGACGGCGACCGCGAGGACCGCCGCGAGCATCAGGAATGCCGATATTACCTGTATCTGTCTCTTCATACTCCCTACTTGCGGTTCCCGTCTTTCAGTGCCCTCTGCATCTCTCTCTCCGCGTCGCGGTCCGCGATCGCGCGCCTCTTGTCATACGCGCGCCGGCCCTTCCCCAGCCCCAGCTCTACCTTGACCTTTCCCTCATCGTTGAAATAGAGCTTCAGCGGGACGAGGGTGAGCCCCTTCTCCTTGATCTTCCCGAGAAGCCGCCTTATCTCCCTCGCGTGCATCAGGAGCTTCCGTGTCCTCAGGGGCTCGTGGTTGTACCTGTTCCCCATCTCGTAGGGGGCGATGTGAGCGTTGTACAGGAAGAGCTCCCCGCGTTCGACGGAGGCATAGGCGTCCTTCAGGTGCGCTCCGCCCTTGCGCAGACTCTTCACCTCGGTCCCCCGGAGGACCATGCCGGCCTCCATCGTCTCGAGGATCTCGTAATCCCGCCTCGCCTTCCTGTTTGTGCATACTATCTTCATATCGTTGATACACCGCCGGCGAGCCCGCCGTTCGCCCATTCGGGTAAAAACAGCGGAAACGACACACAACGGCATTGACTGGCCACCTTTTTTCGGCCAGACTCGGTCAGGCGAAAAGTACCAGAGGGAATAACCGCTGGCAAGGTATAAGATGACTGACGACAACGGGAAGAGACAGTACCATCCGGCGTTCCGGGCACTGACCTGGATCGTTCCACTGGCAGCGCTGGCGGTCATTGCCGTCCTCCTGATATCCGGAGGGGATGACGGCACAGGCAGCGGCGTCGAGGTCAGGCCACCCGTTTCGTCCGGGATACAGTACATCGGGTTCGCTGAGATCGACACCGTCATCGCCGGCGCGAACGAGGCATTCGAGAAGAAGGATTACGATGAAGCCTCGCGCCTTCTCACCAGGGCGCGTTTCTTCATACATTCCGGCATAAGCGAAGGAAGCTTCGACAGTGTGCCGCGCAACCTCGACCTGGTCCTCGGCCTGTCCGATTTCTACAGGGGATTTCCCCTCAAGGGAATCCTCTACGTCACGATCGCTGCCGAGGCCGACCCTCAGAACGAGACGTATTCGTGGTACCTGGGCCTGATGCATCTGTCACAGAAAAACAGGAAAGAAGCGAGGATGTGGCTGGAGAGGACGGCGGCCATGGGAGGAGTGTACTCGGAATCAGCGAAAACGGCCCTCGAGGAGATGTGACGGCCTACGGCGGGCCGGGCATCCAGGCTATCTGCCTCTTCCCCTTCTCCACCCATACCTCCCGCGTCTCCGATTCGCTCACTCGTCTTCCGTTTATATCGTAGTATCTCATCAAGACCTCGTGCCTTCCCGGCTCGACCTCCATCCTGAACACAGAGATCTCGGAGGGAAGGGTCTGCCATGACCTCGTGTCTGCCGTCTCGATGATGGAGAAGAACTTCGATACGATCGAGGCGATCCTCCCCACATCGCCATCGAGTTCGTTCTGGAGCAGGAGCTGCACATAGGTCCTTACCGCGGATCTGATAAGGATCGATGCGAGGTTTCTTCTGAACGCCTCCATAGCAGTCTCTTCGAAGTCGTCGAGGGTGACGGCCATCCCCGCTTCTACCCCGTCGACGACCGGGTAGGCAAAAACGGCCCCCCTGGGAATCCGGACGTACTCGGGGAAGGTGAAGGTAAAAATGGTCCCGAATCCGGTATCATTGCCTATCAGGGCCGACGACACGGGGTAGACCTGCTGGCCCGCACTGCCCGGGAGGGTGAAGTATCCGAATGTCCGCCCGTTGACCTTCTCGAAATATCCCCTGATCTCGCGTGAGATCATCACCGGCGCTCTCCCCATCTCGGTCAGGACAACGATCTCGGTCATGTGGGAGTTGGGCGACCACGGCACGGCCTCCGGATAGAGGTCCTCGACGCGGTCGTATTCGATCCTCGCATCGTCGAGCCTCCCCTCGTTCTCGTACATGACAGCAGCGATATATCGCGCGAACGGAACGTCGAGCGGCGGATCATCTCCGGATTCGCTATTGCCGATATATTCCGAGAGGCGCCTTATCACGCGATTTCTCTCGACATAGGCACCCTCGCGGTCGCCGGCACCGAGATAAGAGAGCAGAAGGTAGGTGTTCAGCAGGATCTTCTCGTGGGCTGCCGGCTGGTATTCCCTGCTCCCGTCGCTGACAAGAGCGGTGCCGAAAGCCTCCCCGATCGAAGTGGTCCCCTCGATCTCGTCGAACCGCTGCTCGGCGGCCTGCATGTCGACGATGGCCGAATCGTACATCCCGGAGGCGAGGCGCACCTTGCCTCGCTCGAGCAGAAAAAGAAAGATGTCCTCGTTGGACGAGGAGCTGACCAGCTCATCGAGCTCATCCCTCGCGAGGTCGTATTCACCGTCGTAGTAGTATCTGCCCGTATCGTTCATACGGGCGGTATATGTGGTGCAGCCCGCCGCAACCGTCAGGGCCGCGAGGACCGCGATGACGCCCAATCTACTCATGTTACCGGCCTTTGGGGACTACCAGCGAGTCGAACTCTTTGTGCTCTTCCGCTTGTACTCGACCTCATCGATCCATGTGATCAGGAGGGTCTCTATATCGACGATCGTCATCGTGATGAGAAAATAGTTCCTCGTCTCGCGACCGTCCATCTTGCGGATATTGCCGATCGATCCGCGCATGATGTAATGCGCCCCGACGAACCGGCCGAGCCGGGCGGCCTTCGAGTCATCGTAGAGATCGGTCGCCTGCATGTTCAGCTGGTCGAGCGCCTGGTCGAAGGCCTGGTCATCGACGAACTGGGCTACGCCGTCCTTGATCAGGGCGGTGCGGACCTTGTCGAGGATCATCCTCGTGTCGATGTGCTCGTCGGTGTTGTTCTCCAGCGCCCGCGCGAGGATCATTACCGGCCTCTGACCGTTGTGCGAGGCGGCGTACATCTGGTGGAACCCGTTGGCCTTTATCGAGGTGACCATCTCGTCGGATATCAGCAGAAGGTCGGAGCTCGAGTAGTCGGCATCCTCTGCCTTGTCGGTAGCAAGGTCAATCTCCGTCGTCCGCTCCGGCGCGCATCCGGCCAGAAGCAGCACGCAGAGAAGCGCTGTGAAGAACCTGAACATCTTTTCCTCCCTTATCAGGACCGCTGGCAATAAAACTGGCGATATAGTACGCCCATACCCCCGATTGTGCAAGAATCTCCTTCAGACGGCGGTCTTGACAAAGTATCCGGCGTTAATTATTGTACTTACCTGCAAAGAGAATGCCTGAGTGGCGGAACTGGTAGACGCGCTGCGTTCAGGGCGCAGTGAGGGTAACCTTGTGGGGGTTCGACTCCCCCCTCAGGCATTTTTCTTTTCTGATGGATTACCTCATGACAGGGAGAAAATAATGGAGATCACAGTAACATTCCCGGGTAACAAGCTGACCAGCGCCCAGGTGGGAAGTCATACGGTCCTCACCGACCAGTCCGTCATGGCGGGCGGCGACGGGACATACCCCGCGCCCTTCTCGCTCTTCCTCACCTCCCTCGTCTCGTGCGCGGGGATCTACGTCATCTACTTCTGTGAGAAGAGAGATATCTCCCTCGATGGGATCAAGGTCGTCCAGCGTGATGAACGCGATTCGGTGACGCACAGGGTGACGAAGATCACGCTCGAGATCGTGCTGCCGCCCGATTTTCCCGAGAAATACAGGAATGCGCTCCTCCACACGGTCGATCTCTGCGCGGTCAAGAAAACGATGCTCGACCCGCCGGAATTCGAGATGACGACGGTGACGGCGGACTGAAAGGCCGGAATGCAGACAAGATTGTTCATAACAGGCGCGTCGGGCAATACCGGGCGCGCCTTTCTCGATGACTTCTTCCGGTCCCCCGCCGCCCGCGGCGCCGACGTCGTCTGCCTGACGAGACCCGGCGATCCGCTCGGCGACCTCTCCGCCTGGCCGGTCAGGACGGTCGAAGGTGACGCCAGCGACGCCGGCTCGATCTCGGGCGCGTGGGACGGCGACCGCGCGATCGTCAACATCTCGTCGATATACCACTCGGAAGCGATCCTGAAGGGATGCCCCGGGGCTAGGAGCATCGTGGCGATCAGTTCGACGGGTATCTTCTCGCGCTTCCGCGACGAGGCGGTGAGGATCGAGGCATCGGAGAAGATCGTGACATCCTCGGGGATCCCACGGACGATACTCCGGCCTACGATGATCTACGGCACACCGATCGACCGGAACATGTCGAAGCTCATAAAATATATCGCGGGGAAAAGGGTGATCCTGATGCCCGGCGGCGGGAAATCGCTCTTCCAGCCCGTATCGGCCTTCGACCTCGCCTCGTGCATCACGGCATCGCTGCTCTCTGCCGCCGCCTCGGGAAAGAGCTACGAGATCTCGGGAGGGAGCGTTCACACGCTCAGGGAAATCGTTGAAATGATCGCCGGGATACTCGAAAGGAGGATCACGATGGTCCCCGTGCCGCTCAGCGCGGCCGTAGCCGTGCTGAAGATACTCCCGTCACCTCCCGTGAAGCCGGCCCAGATCATTCGCCTTCTCGAGGACAAGGTCTTCGACCATTCGGCCGCCTCGGCCGATCTCGGCTTCTCGCCCGTTCCCCTCGATGCGGGGCTGAGGCGCCAGATCGAGCTGATGGACCTGCTCACCCGGTAAAAGATCCCTGACGGCTACTCTATCTCTGATATCGAGATGACCTCTATATCGCCGAGGCCCTCGAGCTGCTCCTTCGTCTCATCGTAGTTCGTCATGATCACGATCAGGTTCTCGTCGCAGCCGAAGTGCTCCTTCGCCACACGCATGACGTCGTCGGAAGAAACCGCGCCTATCCTGCTGCGGTACTTCTCGACGAAATCTCCGCCGAGACTATAGAAATCCAGATCGGTCATCCACTGGGCTATGTCCGAGTTCGTCTCGATATCGAAGGGGAAGAGGCCCGATATGTAGCGCCTGCTCCCGGCGAGCTCCTCGTCGCCGACCTTCACGTCGCGCATCAGCCTGACCTGTTCGAGAGCGACATCGATCGTCTCGCGCAGGGTGGCATTCTTCGTGTATGTGTAGATCCCGAAGAAGCCGCCGTAGCGGTACTGGCCGAGGCCGCTCCTCGCGCCGTACGAGAGGCCGCGGTTGACGCGGATCTCGTCCATCAGCCTCGAGGTGAACCCTCCACCGAGTATGCTATTGGCCACTTTCAGCTCGAAGTAATCCGGCGTATCCCTGCCGACGGCGATGTTCCCGATCCTGATCTGGCTCTGCGTGAGATCGGGCTTGTCGATCACGATCACCCTGCGGGACAGGGCCTGCGCCCGGTTGACGAGCACGAGACGCTCGAGCGCCTGATCGCCGCCTTTCCAGGCACCGAGCTTCTTTTCTATGAGCTTCTTCACCTTTTCGGGGTCGACGTCGCCGACGATGGCTAGAACTGCGCCCTGCGGCACGTACCTGCTCTTGTGGAATTCCACGACATCGTCACGGGTCATCTCCCTGACGCTGGCGGGATAGCCGTCGACCGGGTTGCCGTATGGATGAGGGGCGAGAAGGAGCCTTATAAACTCCCTGCTGGCCAGCGCGTACGGGTTCTCCTTTACGCTCATCGCCTCGGCGAGGACCATCGACTTTTCCCTTTCGAACTCCGCGGCGGGAAAATCGGGCTCAATCAGGGCGCGGGCGAGATGGTCCAGACCAAGCTCGAAATCGCGGGAGAGAAAATCGCCCGTGATCCCGGCATAATCGCGTCCGGCCCATGCGTCGAGCCTGCCGCCGACTCCCTCGACCGATGCCGATATCTCCTCGGCGCCCATGCCGCCGGCGCCCTTGAGCAGGAGCCTCGCGGTCAGCCCGGCCAGTCCCTCGCTTCCGGCCGCGTCGGTGTACGACCCTGCCGGAACGAGAAGCCTCATCGTCACGAGCGGGACCTCGCTCGTGGGAACGATGAAGACCTTCAGGCCGTTCTTCATCACATACTCCTCGTAGTCGGGGAGCTTGATGTCCCTCGTGCCCGCGGCGGAGGGAAGGGAGGCAGCGACCAGGACCGCCGCGATCAATACAGATATGATCCTTTTCATCGTATGGTCCTCCTAAGCCTCGGGCACCAGTGTCACCACTGTCCTGTTCTTCTGCGCGAAGTATTTCTTCGCCGCCTCGCGTATCTCATCGCCGGTCACGGCCCTGTAGCGGCCGGGCACCTTCATGATCTCCCGGTAATCGCCGAACAGGATCTCGTACCTGCCGATCTTGCTCGCCCTGCCGTTGACCGTCTGCATCGACCTGACGAAGTCGGCCTCGAGGACGTTCTTCGCTCGCGCGATTTCTTCCTCCAGCACACCGTTCTCGATGATGTCGATCAGCTCGGCATAGACAGCCTCCTCGGCCTCGACCGTCTCGCGGCCGGGCTTAACTCTGATATTGAACTCGAAGAGGTAGGGATCGATCCTCCAAGGGAAGGAGGCGGTCACAGAGATCGCAGCCTCCATCTCGCGGACGAGCCTGCGATGGAGCCTCGAGCTCTCGCCCCCGGTGAGTATCTGCTGGAGGACGTCGAGGGCATAGATGTCATCGCTCTTTATATCGGGGGTGTGGTAGGCGATAAGGACGGCGGGGAGCTCGGCCTTCCTGCGGACCACTCCGCGCCTCTCGCCCAGCTGCTCCGGCTCAACCGTGCGAACCGCTGCGGGCGGATCCTGTGCCGGGATATCGTCGTAGTACTTATGTATCAGCTTCATCGCCTTCTCTGTATCGAAGTCGCCTGCAACGATGAGTATCGCGTTATTCGGCGCGTAGTATGTCTTGAAATACTCCACGCAGTCGTCGCGGTCGATCGCCTCGAGATCGGACATCCAGCCGATGACGGGCCACTTGTATGGATGGGCCTTGAACGCGATCGCGTCGAGATCCTCCCGCATCTGGCCACGCACCGAGTTGTCTATGCGCAGCAGCCGTTCCTCCTGGACGACGCTCATCTCGCTGACGATAAACTTCGGGTCGAGGGTCAGCGACTTCATCCTGTCGGAGTCGAGGTCGATGCAGAGTTCGAGCCCGTCGCTCGATACGTCCTCGTAGTACGCAGTCATATCGTCGGAGGTAAACGCGTTCGAGTACCCGCCGTTCGCCTCGAGGACGGCGTCGAACTCCTTCGGGCCGTATTTTTCGGCGCCGTTGAACATCATGTGTTCCATGAAATGCGATATCCCCGTAATGCCGGCGCGCTCGTTGCGCGCGCCCACGCGGAAGAATGTCTGGTAGCTTATGACCGGCACCGAGTGGTCCTCGACGAGGATCACCTTGAGGCCGTTGTCGAGAGTCTCCGCGGTGGCGTCTATTGCCACCTCGATGATCTCGCCGGCGGTCGCGGGAATCCCGGCGGAAAGAACGAACAACAGGACGATCAGAACGACCGTCGGCATCCTTCTTCTCATATCTCCTCCCGTGCCGTTGAGCCAGGCGTACCTGGACCTGCCGAAGCGGCCTCCAGGATACAGAAATATAGCGAAATCAGGCGACTCAGGCTACATTTCGCCTGATCCGCTTCCTTGTTTTCTTACGATTATAGTTGCGTACGAGTTCCATGAAAATCTCGAGATCGTTCTCGAGATCGGTCTGGGTACCGTCGAAGTAGAAGTTCCTGATCGGTATGTTCTCGAAATCGGCGCTGACCCTCGGGTAGATCGCCTCGGAGATGATACCGTTCATGCAGGTGAACGGGCTTATGTCGATGATGCCGTCCGCGCCCTTCCCGTACATGTATATCGACTTGCCGACACTCAGGACCATCTCGCCGTGCGAGCCCTCCACGGGGAGGTAGGGCGCGGCCATGTCGAGTACCTCCCGCACGTCGTGGGGCTCCTCGACGCCGACGAACTCGCCCTGCAGCGGCGCGAGCAGTTTTCTCTCGTACCCGTGCTGTACGCGGTTCTTTATAAGTGCGCCGAGCATGCCCATCGAAAAGGTCTTACCGAGCCTCTTGAGGTTCCTGACATTATCGCTGTCGGTGTAGTGGATCCATTCGGTTATGTCGGAGAGCCATGCCTGGGCTCCGAACGGTTCGAGGCGCCTGATCAGATCCTCGTTGCTGAATGTGCTGAGGCGGCAGAAGATCTCGCCCACCACTCCGACGAGCATGATGTCGCGGCTCCAGTCGGCCGGCACGGCGCGGAAGAAATCGCGCGCGCCCTCCATCGCTCCCGCGAGAGAGTCGAGTTTTCTTTTGATCGGCTCGGAACTGTCGGCGAGGGTATCGCAGAAAAGTTTGAGCGACTTCGCGTGCGCCTCGTCGGCGGCTCCCGCTTCAGTCTCGTACGGCCTGTATATGTGAAGCATCTTGCGGAAGGCGTCGCTCGCCACGAGTCCCCACCAGCCGAGTTTGAGGGCGGCGCCCGCGTCCTCGCCTAGACTCGCATACCCGTCGGCGCTCGTCGGCGAGACGATCATGACCTCGCCGTGACCCATCTCTTCCATCACCTGCTGCGTGAAGGGTGAGTACTGCCCGAAACGGCAGGGGCCGCCGGCGGTCGGCATGAAGAAGGCGACCTTCGACGGATCGAATCCCGGCTGCTCTATGACACGCAGAAGGTTGCCGATCGTAACGCGAGCGGGAAGGCACTCGTCGCCCGAGGTACACTTGCCGGCCAGTTCGTATGTCCTCTCGTCGCCCTCCGGCGTCGGCCGCGAATCTATCCCGAGGTACCTGAAGGCAGCAGCGAATGCTTCTGATCCTCCGGAAGACATTCTCGGGACGTAGAGGGTTCTTCCTTCGAGGGGGTTTCTCTTGTTTTCCACCATCTGAGGACTCCTTTGCTGTCGAGATAGGCCTCGCAGCGTGTCATGATGCCGGCGTCATTGCCGTGCGCGTCGAATTGCAGCGTAAGATAGGGGCGGACCGCCGCCTTGCCCGTGAAATGCTTCACGTACGAGTCGGGACCGCACTTGAAATTCGTGATGTATATCAGGTGCAGATTCTCCCTCTGCGCCGCGTAGCGTGCAGCCTGGAGGATCTTCCTGCCGTAGTTCCAGAACATGTTCGGGCCGAGGTCGCGGATGCCTATCCCCTCGAGGTCGACGAAGAATATCGGGATCACGTTGGCGCCGTAGTAGTCCCTCAGCTTGCCGGGGACGTTGAGGTTGACCTCGCGGTCCACGATATTGTAGGGACGCCCGACGAGGATGATCCCCGGCTCGCCCGTCTCATCGAGGGTCTTGAGCGCTTTCGCACCCTCCGCGCGTACCGCCCCGCGGAACATGTCCTGGGCGATGTACGCGGCCCTCACTGCCTTCTTGTGGAGCTTCCTGCCGATCCCGAATTTCGCGGCAAAACCGCGCAGTTCCTTTTCAACGTATCTCTCGCCCTCTCTGAAGTGGACGAGCGGAGCCGAGATGAGATCCTCGCGGCCGCGCAGCGAGGGCATGCTCCTGATGACGAAAGGCAGCGTCTGGCCCCACGGGCAGACGTACGAGTTGATCTCGGGGATATCCGTCTCCGCGTCGATCACGTTCGGTACGAGGATGCTGTCGAGCCCTTTCTCCTCGAGGAGCGACTCGACGTGGCCGTGCGCCACCTGGATCGGGAAGCACGGCTCGGAGACGACCGCCTCGACGCCCTTGTGGACTATTTTCTTGTTCGTCGCCTTCGATGTAACGACCTCGATCCCCATAGCCCGCAGATAGGTGCCCCAGAAGGGATAGCGGTCGAAGAAGTACATCGCGCGCGGATACCCTATGCGGTATTTCCCTGTCTCGGCAGGCATCTCGAGCCCTGCGGCGGCGGCCGCCTCGGGCAGCCAGTCGCGTTCGAGAAGTTCGTCGTATACCGCCATGAGATCGGCAATGACCGGCTTCTTGGGCACCTTGGCCCGCTTGCGGAACTTGTCGCTGCACTTGTCTCCCCAGTAGGTGCGTTCCCCTTCAACGGTGAATTCCTGGATATCGCAGAAGTTCGTGCACCCCTTGCAGGTGAATTCGCGGATGCTGTAGTCGATGTTCTCTATCTCGTAGCCTCGGAAGGTCGTCTGCAGCCCCAGAGAAATTACCTTGTCTTTCGCCAGCAGAGCCGCCCCGACGGCGCCGATGACGCCGTTGTGCGGCGGGACGATGATCTCGCGCCCGACTATCTCGCTGAAGGCTGCGGCGACGGCGTCATTGTATGCCGTTCCGCCCTGGAAGAAGATCACGTTGCCGATGCGCCGGCCCCGCACGACCCTGTTGAGGTAATTCTGCACTACCGAATAGGCCAGCCCCGCTATGATGTCGTCCTTCTCAGCCCCGCGCTTCATGTAGGCCGAGACGTCCTGCTCCATGTAAACTGTGCACCGCTCGCCGAGCCGCAGGGGGCTCCTCGAGGCGAACGCCTTCTCGGCGAACTCATCGATGATATTGATGTCTAGCTTCTCCGCCTGCTCCTCGAGAAACGAGCCGGTGCCGGCGGCGCAGGCCTCGTTCATCGTGAAGTCGGTAACGATCCCTTCGTCGATCCTGATGTATTTCGAATCCTGTCCGCCGATCTCGAATATCGTATCGACCTTCTTGTGAAGGAGCGTGTCGCTGATGAATGTCGCGCCCGTCTTGTGGGCGGTGATCTCGTCGTTGATCGTGTCGGCGCCTATCAGCTCGCCGATGAGCTCCCTTCCCGAACCTGTCGAGCCGACGCCCCTGATGCGGACCTTGTCGCTGAGCTCATCGCGGAGCTCGTGGAGCCCTTTGCCGACGACCTCGATCGGTCGGGCCTGCGTGCGCAGGTAGATCTCCTTGATCATGTCGCCTTTGTCGTCGACGAGCACGAGGTTGGTGCTCACAGAACCGATGTCGACGCCGAGGTAGGCGTTGACCGGAAGCGTCTTTCCCTCGAAGGAGTATTCCTTTATGCGGTCGCGCAGGAAGCTGACCTTGTCGCGGCTCAGGACCTTCCACGAGGGGAACGACTTGCCGGACATTTTCCCGCCGCTCTCCAGCAGGCGGAGGAACTCACCCTCGTCGAAGCCGTCGCCGTTGCCCGCGGCGATGATCGACGCGCCGATCGCGCCGGCGAAGACGCCCTCCTCGGGGACGAAGAAATCGTCCTCGCTCAGTTCGAAGACCTCCCGCACCGCGCTCGCGACGCCCTTGTTGAGGGCGACTCCGCCGATAAACGCGGTCCTGCCCCTGACGTCCTTACCCTTGACGATATTACTCTTGAAATTCCTTGCCACCGCCTCGCACAACCCCTTGAGGACCTCTTCGGGCTTGTAACCCTTCTGCTGGGCGTGGATCATATCAGACTTGGCGAACACGCTGCAGCGCCCCGCTATCTTCGGCGAGCGGTCAGTGCCGAGAACGAGGCCACCGACCTCTTCTATCCCAAACTGCAGCCTGCTCGACTGCTGGTCCATAAATGATCCTGTGCCGGCGGCGCAGTCACCGTTCGTCTCGTAGTCTACGATCCCGGTGACGTCATCCTCGCAGGCGATGCTGATGAACTTCGAGTTCTCGCCGCCCATCTCGAATATATTCTCGACATCGGGATATATGCGCCCGATCCCGGTAGCGGCGGCCTTGAACTCATTCTCTACGGGGATCCCGAGACTCTCGCCGACGAGCTTGCCGGATGATCCGGTTATGACCACGCTCCTTAGTTCGCCCGGTTCGAGCAGCCCGGTCAGCTCGCGGAGCTGATCGACCACCGCGTCGAGAGGCTTGCCCTGGATGCGGCGGTAACCGGAAACGGCCACGGCCTTCTCAGGCTCGGGCGCGTAGTCGAAGACGCTGCAGACAGTGTCGCCCGAGGCGGCGAGCTGTTTCAGCCGCTCGGCGGCCCCGAAGAGGGCGCACTTCGTGCTGACCGTTCCGACATCTATTCCGATTGTGATTCCCATTCAATGATCCTTCCGTACACTCAGCAGCCCGCCGGCGGGCCGCGCCATATGTGAAAATACAAAGATGTCTTGTTCTTTAATCAGGCCCCGCTATCAGATAGGGTAAATTGTACTGTGTCAGGGGGTTGCCACAACCTCAAAACAGCGAACGGTCGAATTTAACGGATGAGACGCACTATTCCGGGTCCGAACGGCAGGGGGTTTTCAGTGAATGCGGCCGCTGAGATAGAAATGGAGCTCTCCGCCAGCTGCCAGCTCGCCGTGAAGCAGGTAGCTCCGGTCGAGCTCGACGCCGTTGAGTTCGACCTTGTGGACGTAATAATTGCTGCTGCCCTGGCCGGTCGTCATGATCGTCAAAACCTTTCCGTTCCCGAGGTCGACTGCCGCTTTGACGACAGACGGGCTGCCGATCTCGTAGCGGTCCGACCCGGGGCATACGGGGTAGAATCCAAGCGCGCTGAATATGTACCAGGCCGACATCTGCCCTGCATCGTCGTTTCCGCAGAGGCCGTCCTCGCCATGGCCGTACATCATGTCGAGGATCATCCTCACCCTCTCCTGGGTCTTCCATGGGCTTGCCGTCCAGTTGTAGAGATAGGGGATGTGGTGGCCCGGCTCGTTGCCGTGGACGTAATTGCCGATGATCCCGTCGCGGGTGATGTCCTCGGTCATCTCTATGTAGGTATCGTCGAGCTCCATCGTGAAGAACGAATCGAGGCGCTCTATAAGACGTTCCTCCCCGCCCATAAGCGCGATCATGCCCTCGACGTCATGGGGTACGAAGAGGCTGTACGTCCAGGCGTTACCCTCGATAAATCCCTGGTCGTGGGTATCGAGTGGATCGAATTCCTCTTTCCATTCTCCGCTGGCATACCTCGGCCTCATGAATCCTGTCGACTCGTCGTAGAGGTGAGTGAATCCCGCGGAGCGTTTCATATACTCTTCGTATCGGGCGCCGTCGCCGGCGATCCTTGCGACCTGGGCGATGCACCAGTCATCATATGCGAACTCGAGGGTCTTAGAGACAGAATTCGACGATTTATCTTCAGGTATGAACCCGTGTTCCATGTAACTGTCGAGCGCGTCGAAGTATGGAACAGTCGATGTGCTGACGCATGCTGTCAGCGCTTCGGCGGGATCGACATCAGTCGTGCCCTTGACCAGCGCGTCGGCAAGCACCGAGACGGAGTGATACCCTGTCATGCACCAGTTCTCGTTGGCATAGTGGCTCCATATCGGGAGCATCCCGTGAACGCTCTGGTCCTGGTGGGCGAGCATCGAACGGATCATGTCGCCGGCCCTCTCCGTCTGGATGAGGTTGAAGAGGGGATGCAGGGCCCTGAAGGTGTCCCAGAGGGAGAAGATCGTGTAGTTTGTGAATCCGTCCGAGGTATGGACGTTCCTGTCGAGGCCCATGTAGCGCCCGTCGACATCCTCGTAGATGACCGGCCCGAGCATCGTGTGATAGAGAGCTGTGTAGAATGTGATCTTGTCTTCGGGAGTCATCGTCTCGACGACTATCTTCGAGAGCTCGGCGTTCCATTTCTCCTTCGCCTCGCGCCTCACCCGGTTGAAATCCCAGTGGGGGATCTCCGCCTCGAGGTTTCTCAGCGCCCCGGCGGTGCTGACCGGTGAGAGTGCGAACTTGATCTCGACCTGCTCCCCCTCGCCAGTCTCAAAATCGAACCAGGCGCGGATCTCCCTTCCGGCCATCTCGGGGAAATTCTTCGTCTCCGCAAATCTCCTGTAGAACCCGTTATAGATAACCTCGTCGTATTTCCTGTGCCCATAGCCGAGGAACGGCCTCGAGAACTTCATGGCGAAATATACTACCCTCGTCCTCGCCCATCCCTTCGTCTGTCTGAAACCCGTGATCAGCGAGTCGCTCTCGACACGGACGAATGTCCATACGTTCTTGTTGTCGTGGTGGTAGATATTGTGCGTCAGGTCGAGAAGGATGCGGGGCCTGTCAGCCTCGGGAAATGTGTAGCGATGATATCCGACCCTGTCCGAGGCAGTAAGCTCGGCCAGTATCATGTGATCGTCGAGAAGCACCCTGTAATAGCCCGGCTCGGCATGCTCGGGGCCATGAGAAAAATGTGAATGATATCCTGTGTCCGGATCGGACCCGCCATCGATGACCGCCGGCATGACGAGAAAATCCCCCAGGTCTGAGTGGCCCGTTCCACTGAAATGTGTATGGCTGAACCCGATGATCGTGCTGTCGCCGTACTGGTACCCTGAGCAGTACCTGTATGTGTCCCGGTTGTAGCTGCCATCTTCGCGGAACATCGGCTGGAAGCCGGTCTCGGGGCTGAGCTGGACCATCCCGAACGGTGTCGTCGCTCCCGGGTAGGTGTGGCCCATGTTCTTCGTACCGACGAAGGGGTTGACGTAACGGGTGAGGTCGATATCCCCGCCGGCGCCCCGGGCCGGCTGTCCGTACGGCAGAAGGAAAAGGTGCACTATCAGCAACCCTGCCGGCCAGAATCTTTTCATTATTATATCCTTTCAACCAAGTGATCAAAACTCTCCGGATTCTACCTTATTCCCTGCGGAAATCAAAGAACGCACACCTCCTGGATGTCCTCTAATAAGGACGAAGATTACCCCACGGGCTCCATTTTGTGTCCACTTACAGGGACAGGGCTTTTGCGTAACCAGCATTGATATAATCAAATACATGCCTTTATCTGTCCCGGTACGCGGTATGCAATACCATATGACCGAGTCACCGATTCGGGTGGCTGTAACAGGAGGTGTCTCATGAAGAAGACGCTAAAGAGCCTGACGATCATCGCCGCCCTGACCTTCGCTGTCGGGATCGGCATCGTGACGGACGCACGCGCGGAGATCCGAATAGCCGCGACCGTTCATACGCCCAATGTGAGCGTACGCGCAGGCTACAACGAACCCTCCGGTTACTACAACATCGACCAGTACAGGCGCATCCCGGCCCGCAGGTACATTGGATATGAGATCACCAGGCGGGACCGGATGATCGCGCGGCGCATGACCTGGTACACCGGCGTACCGCTGGGCAGACTGATACGGCTCAGGCGCCACGGCTACAACTGGTTCGAGATCGGACGCTGGCTGCACATGCCCCGTACGGTAATCAGGGCCGCCATGCACCGGAAGAGCTGGGACAGGTTCCTCCGCGAGGAGCGGAGACACGCGAAGCGCCACGGGAAGCGCAGAGACAGAGTGACCTATTACGACGGAAGAGAATACAGAAGACGATAATGTACCCGGAAGGCCGACCAGCCTGCGACGAAAGCGGGGGCAGTGAGAAATCACGGCCCCCGCTTTATTATCGGTCCATCCCACAGCCTCAATCGTATGCGAGCCGCGTCTCCCTGTCGGCGAGAAGATCCTTGAGATCTCTCTTCGCGGCCATCTTGGGCCAGGTCCCGAAGTCCTCGTGGATCAGGTTGTATTTCTCGGGTATCGGATGGGTGCCGACGACTACTTCCATCCCGAACTTGCGCGGGATGAACTCCCGGAAATAATCGAGGCGGGGACAAGGCGGGTATCCCACTACCAGGCCGGTAGCGAGGTGTATCACGTCGGCTCCGTTCTTCTTCATCTCTTCAGGGGCATACTCGACGTTGCCGCCGGGACACCCCCCGCAAGTGGTGAAACCGACCAGTTCGACCTCTTCATCGGCGTAGCGTGCGAACCCACCCTCGCGCTCGCGAAGCGACCGAAGGCACTTGCCGCCGGCGCATGTATGGTAACGGTCGCAGATGATGATTCCGACCTTCTTCATCGATTGCCCCTTTTTCAGAGGTGGAGCCGCCGCTTGAGCTCGCGGGCATTGGCCCGGCTGACCGGTATGACCGGCCCGTCATCGCTCCCCATCCTTATCCTGAACGAGTTGTTCTCCCAGGGGATTATCTCGTGGATCCTGTAGACGTTGGCAAGGTATGCCCTGTGGACCCTCATGAACATCCCTGCGGGGAGCTCGGCCTGCAGCTCATCGAGCGAGCGGCGCGCGGAGATTCCCTCGAGATCGCCGGCGACGATCGAGACCTCTCCGTCAAAGACGCCGGCATAGAGTATCTCCTGCACATCGACCATGACGACGCCGCTTCCCCGCCTGACCGGCACCCTCTGCGTAAGCGCGCCGACGCTTCGCAGCAGCTCGTCGAGATCCTGGCTCGGTGCCGCCCCGCGGACC
>SDBS01000793.1_pt1 | contig 31584 bp, 24 predicted proteins | sample 2277091 | NCBI WGS metagenome assembly SDBS01 (sample SAMN10404972, study PRJNA504765) | marine sediment metagenome | isolation source: marine sediment core GS10_PC15, 163 cmbsf | place: Arctic Ocean: Southern Knipovich Ridge | collected 2010 | reverse complement strand
TCCCAAATAAATCAATAGACTTAATCGTCACTGATCCGAACATTGAACCCAGCGGGATTTCACGGCATGCCATTAGCGCCACCGATATTGCTTTTAAGAATTTCGGGCGAAAAATCATGGCCAATATGGTCATGCTGGGCTATATGAATACCGTGTTGGAACTGGTCACACAGCAGGCGATGGAGGATTCCATCACCCGCAACGTTCCCCGGGGAACGGAAGAGACAAACCTCCGCGCATTTGCCGAGGGGATCAAGCTGGCGCAACGGGAAATGGGAAAGAAGTAGTTCGGATGAGAACGGAAATCAGATTTGTCGCGTTTGGGGGGCAGGGAATGATTCTGGCCGGGGTTATCTTCGGCGAGGGGGCCATCAACGACGGCAAAAACGCGGTCCAATCCCAATCGTACGGCCCCGAATCCCGCGGCGGCGCGGCGCGCGCCGAGGTAATCATCTCCGATGAGGAAATCGATTACCCGATGGTCATCGCGGCCGACTATCTGGTTGCCCTTTCCCAACCCGGATACGACAAATATGCCCCGGAGATTAAGAAAGGCGCGACAATTATTATTGACGAAGACCTGGTCAATGCCGTCGAGCATCCCCGGGCGGGCGCATTTTACCGGCTGCCGTTCACTAAAACCGCGGATGGCTTGGGCAATCGTATTATCACCAACCTGGTGATGCTGGGCAGCGTGTGCGCCATCACCGGGGTAATCGACAAGGACATCTTGCTGGAAGCCGTCCGGATAAATGTCCCGGAAAAGTTTATCGATTTGAATATTCAGGCGTTTAATAAGGGTTATGAACTTGGAGTACAAGCAGGCCGATAGGGAAAGCTCCGGGCGATGAAACAAGAATCGGAAAATACCGCCCAGGGAACAAAGTATATCCCGGCACGACCATACACCGCGGAGGATTTTGCGCGTGTGCGGAAAGCCCTGGGGCGGAAAGTCCTCTTTGCGCAGGGTGACAACGCTATTGGCTACGGCGCGCTGTTGGCTGGGTGCCGTTTCTTTGCCGGGTACCCGATCACTCCCGCCACCGAGACTGCCGAAATCCTGTCGCGATTAATGCCGAAGGTGGGGGCGAGCTATATCCAGATGGAGGACGAAATCGCCTCCATTGGGGCGGTGATCGGCGCATCATGGAGTGGGGCGAAATCGATGACTACCACTTCGGGGCCGGGGTTCTCGCTGATGCAGGAGAACATCGGCTACGCCGCGATGACCGAAACGCCATGTGTAATCGTAAATGTCCAGCGTTCAGGGCCCTCAACCGGCCAGCCCACCGAGGGCGCGCAAGGCGATATCATGCAAGCGAAGTGGGGCAGCCATGGCGATTATGAAATAATCGCGCTTTCGCCCTCCTCAGTGCAGGAATGTCTTGATTTCACCATTGAGGCCTTTAATCTCGCTGAGGCCTACCGCGTCCCGGTTATCGTGCTGACCGATGGCATCATCGGCCATATGCGTGAAAAAATCGTCTTACCGGAGTTTGATGAAATCGATTTCATCCCGCGCAAGACCACGGGCAAAGCCCGCGACAAATACCGGCCGTTCGACGATGACGGGACGAAAATCCCGGAAATGGCGAAATTCGGCGACGGCTATCATGTCTACATCACCGGGCTGACCCATGTCGAAAGCGGCTACCCCTCAACCGACAGTCAAGCCGATCACCATCGGCTCGTCCGGCGGCTCTGCGATAAAATCCGCGACAATACCGAAAAGATTATCAAAGTCGAGCGGGATTATCAGGACGATGGCCACGGCAAATCAGTCGGCATTGTCAGTTATGGGGTGACGTCGCGTTCGGTGTTTTATGCGGTCAAAGTGTTGCGTAATGAGGGCGTCGCCGTCGATCATCTGCGCCTGATTACCAACTGGCCGTTCCCGGAAAAAGAGGTCGCCGAATTGACCGCTCGTTGCCGGCGGATCGTCGTTCCCGAACTCAACCTCGGCCAGGTATATCATCTGGTGCGGGAGGTGAGCTCCGGCGATAACGAAATCGTGCCGTTATGGAAAACCGGGGGGGAGATGCACACGCCGCAGGAGATCATCAAGGGAGTGACCGGCTGATGTTCCGACAGGGAAAACATATCCGCGAGAAATACCTCGAACAGGAGATGTGGCCCTCGATCTTCTGCCAGGGGTGCGGCAACGGCACGGTATTGAATTGTACGATGCGGGCGATCGATAAGCTCCAAATGAACATCGACAAGACCGTATTCGTCTCGGGGATCGGTTGTTCGTCGCGGATGCCGGGATACATAAATGCCGACGGGTTGCATACCACGCATGGCCGGGCGCTGGCTTTTGCCACCGGGGTCAAACTGGCCAATCCCGGACTTGATGTTATTGTGTTTACCGGTGACGGCGACCTGGCCGGGATCGGCGGCAATCATTTTATCCATGCCGCCCGGCGCAATCTCGATTTGACGGTCATCTGCATCAACAACTACAACTACGGCATGACCGGGGCGCAGGCCTCGCCGACCACGCCCGTGGGTGGTTTGACGGCGACCTCACCCTATGGCAACATCGAAAGTCCCTTTGATCTGACGCAACTGGCCCTCGGCGCCGGCGCCTCGTTTGTCGCCAAATGGACCACGGCTTATCCGCATGAAACGATGATGGCGATCAAAAGGGGGTTGGAGCATCGAGGGTTCGCATTTATCGAGGTGCTCACCCCGTGCCCGATCGGCTTCGGCCGGAAAAACAAGCTTAAAGATGGGCGGGAGTATCTGCTGTGGTTTAAACATAACACTATCGGCAAATCACGATACGATCGGTTCTCCGACTCCGAAAAGAAAGCCTGCGACAAGATCGTCATCGGTCAGTACCGCGATGAACCACGCCCGGAATTCGCCGGCGAATGGGCCAAGCTGGTCGATAAATTTTACATGGAATAAATCCCTGACCGCCTCCCGGGGATCTATGCAGCATGGAAAATGGGTCGGTGCCGGGAATTCCCCATTCGGTGTGTAGTGGAGAGTTCCCGAAATCGATGGTTCATGGATACTCCGGGCAATTGTCCGGGTACGGGTCGCAACTGCACGGATCACAGGGACCCACGCCGGAGGTCTTATAGACATAGGCGACATACCACGAAACATCAAGCGGATCTATGCCTCCGTCGCAATTCCAGTCTCCGGTTTCTCCGGGGCATGCCGTTTGCAGGCGTGAATCCAGTGACTTGTATACATAATTAACCAGAATGGCGACGTCCAAGGGATCGATTGAACCATCGACGTTGAGGTCGCAATGGGCGGTGCAATCGCAGATACATCCGGTGGATAGAGCACCGATCAATACATGGCAATCGTTGTTGCCCGCCGCGCATGGCGAATCATCATGTATATGAAAGTCCCCATACCCCGCGTTACAGAAAAGCGGTTCCGCCGAGAAATTGCCGTCCACACCGTTCAGGCCCGCCATACAGCCCACCCAATCCCCGCCGGCGTTGCCGAAAATATCAGTGCAAACTGCGCTGGCCGAAGCCTGCTCCAGGCAGTAAACGGGTTGACCCTGGTTGTTGGATGTCACCAGACAGTTTTCCAAGCTGGCGTGTGCCTGATCGTAGGAAAAGACTGCGGCGCCGAGGGTGGCACTGTTTTGCGCAAATGTGCAATTGATGATCTCAGTTGTTCCACGATACTCGTAGATTGCGCCCCCGGCCACGGCAACATTGTCGATAAACAGGCAATTGCGAACGGTGGGCGATGCGCGGTTGCAGAGTAATCCGCCGGCGCTCGAGACGCCATTAAAGATCGGTCCGTATCCACCGCTAATGGTGAAACCTTCAATGATACATTCACCGGGGGGCACATCCGCCACCACTATGCAGTGCCGGGGATCTAATTCGGTAGCCTGGGCATCGAGGACGGTAAACTCCGGCCCGTTTTCCGAGTGGAAATAAATGCGCCGCGAGCGCAAGTCAATCGTCCCGTTCACCGAACCGAGATAAACACCGTCACCCACAATCACCGTGTCCCCATGCATCGTGGAATCAATCGCCTCCTGGATGGTCGGGGCATCGCCCGAGCCGTCGTGGGAAACATACCATGAACGAATGACTTCACAGCTATCGCCGATCCCGTCACCGTCGAGGTCCTCCTGGGCCGGGTTGAATACCTCGGAGCAATTGTCGCAGGCGTCGCCCAGTTCGTCACCGTCGGTATCCTCCTGGTTCGGGTTGTACGTTGCCGGGCAGTTATCAACCAGCCCACAGACGCTGTCGGCATCGACGTCGTTAGTCGGGTCCAGCGGACAAAAATCGCACTCGTCGCCGAGGCCGTCCTGGTCGGCATCGGTTTGCGCCGGATTGTCAACGGTGGGGCAATTGTCACATGCGTTCCCCAGGGAGTCGGTGTCCGAATTCGTCTGCGAGGGATTGTAAGTGAACAGACAGTTGTCGATCTCATTGGCGATGCCGTCTAAGTCGAAGTCGCCGCCGTTGCCGAAGCTGTGTACCGTGGCCAAAGTCGTCTTAATCATCCGTGTGGTATAGTCAAAGTTGATATAGGTCGTGCTGTCGCGCTCCGAATGGTATTGCTCGGACCAGTAATATTCGTGAACGAAGACAACGTCATATCCGTTCTGGTAAAACGGGTAATGGTCCGAACCGGCGGACATCCCAGCCGATATGCCGTAGATGCCGGTGTAGGCCTGACCCATTTGCCACCACAGATCGGCGAAATACCAGTTCTCACCGTGGTACAGGTAGGCGTATTCATCATTGGGCAGAAAGCCGATCATGTCCATATTAAACATCAGCATAATCTGATCGCCCTGAGTCGCCGCGCGGTTGGCATAATCCCATGATCCGTGCAGCCCACCCTCCTCGTAATCGAAAGTAACAAAAATAAAAGTCACATCGGTTTCGATATTGCTTAACACTCGGGCCATTTCGAGAACGCCGGCGGTCCCCGATGCGTTATCATCCACCGCCGGTGAATTGCCTACGCCATCGAAGTGCGCGCCGACTACGATGTGATAATCCGGATACACCGTTCCGGGTTTCACGGCGATGACGTTGTAATAGGAACTACCTACGTTGAATTCATCGATGTAGGCCGACGAATAGCCGAAAGATTGGAACATGGACAAAATCCAATCCCGGGCGGCGCGATTGGAAGCCGTGCCGGCGAGCCGCCGATAGAAGGCCTGCAAGTGATGCATATAGGAACTGACCGAATCCTGCTCGATGAGGTTGATCACCGAATCGATATCCGCGCTGACGACCGCCGATCTGCGGGGGGCGACCGTCCGATAAGCCGGCGGTTCCGTATAGATAACCCTGGGGTGATGGACACCGATTTGCAGCAGATCGGTAGTCGCGGTCGCGGATAACCACACGCTTGGCTCCACCTGTAACAGCCGAAGACTCTCTTTTTCATAGAGCAACTCATGACGGTCGACGTTTTTCCGATCACGGCGTTGATCAAGCGCCAAATTCTGTTTTCCTACATTCGGGGCCAGTAATGCAACGGACAGTCCGGCCGAGCGGAGGCGAGCGGCGGCGGTTTCATTGCCGAGGGCCAAATACTCATTACCCAGGCGCAGGATCGATTCGAGTGGTCCGGTGCGGAGAATAGCCGCATCAGCATGACTGCGAAGGGTGACTAGATAGGCGTTCCCGGTGGTGGGATCTGCGCGTTTCGCTATTTGTTCTACTTGAGTCGCCGATCCCGAATACATCAATCCGAAGATCAATACCGTGCCGATGAAGAATGTTTGCCGCATTCTTCCGGTTTTTCCAGCGCCCACCATTTTTCACCTCCACTTATCACAGATATCGTCAGTCAACGTCACGATCCACTCGGAGACCCGGCCCCACGATGAGTTTTCTGTTCTAGCGCATTTCATGGATACTCCGGGCAATTGTCCGGATACGGATCACAGTTGCACGGATCGCACGGGCCGCTGCCGAATGACCTATAGACAAATTGGACGTACCAGGTTACATCCATCGGGTCGACCGAGCTATCACAGTTCCAATCACCGGTATCTCCGGGGCACGAGGTCTGCGCGCGGGAATCCAGCATCTTGTAGACATAATTGACTATAATCGCCACATCCAGGGGATCGATTGAACCATCGATGTTGAGGTCACAATGGATCATACAGTGGCAGAGGTCGCAATCATCACCGATACCGTCATCATCGGCATCGGCCTGCCCGGGGTTATCGATCGTGGGGCAGTTGTCGCATGCATCACCCAGTGTGTCGGCGTCCGAGTTCGTCTGCGAGGGATTGTAGGTGAACAGACAGTTGTCGATCTCATTAGCGATGCCGTCTAAGTCGAAGTCACCGCTGTTACCGAGACTGTACACCGTGGCCAATGATGTCTTGATCATGCGAGAGGTGTAGTCAAAGTTGATATAGGTCGTGCTGTCGCGCGGCGAATGATATTGCTCGGACCAGTCATATTCGTGAAGGTAGATAATGTCATATCCGTTCTGGTAAAACGGGTAATGGTCCGAAGCGCCCGACATCCCGGCCAAAATACCATCGATGCCCGTGTAGGTCTGGCCCATTTGCCACCACAGATCAGCATAGTGCCAGTTCTCACCGTGGGACAGGTGGGCATAGTCATCATTGGACAGAAAGCCGATCATGTCCATATTAAACATCAGTATAATCTGATCTCCCTGAGCCGCCGCGCGGTTGGCATAATGCCAGGATCCGTGCAGCCCGCCCTCCTCGTTATCGAAAGCAACAAAAATAAAAGTTACATTGTTGTCGATATTGCTTAACACCCGGGCCATTTCGAGAACGCCGGCGGTCCCCGACGCGTTATCATCCACGGCCGGTGAATTGCCCACCCCATCATAGTGCGCGCCGACGATTATCTGCAAGCCGGGGGACACCGTCCCGGGTTTCACTGCCACGACATTATAAAAGGGAGTGGATCCGCCCACAAAAAACTCATCGGTATAGGCGGTGGTATAACCGAACGACTGAAATTGGGCCAGAATATAATCCCGCGCGGCATAATTGGAATCAGTGCCTGCTAAGCGCCGGTAAAAGGCCTCCAGCCGGTACATGTAAGCCGTCACCGAATCTTCTTCCACCAGATTGATTACCGAATCGAGGTCCGCCAGGGCGGCCGAGGTGAGACGGGGGATGGAAACCGGCGCCTCCGACGGTTCAACATAAATGACCTTGGGACGGTGCGCGCCGACACGCAGCAGATCGGTGGTCGCGGTCGCGGATAACCACACACTCTGCTCCACTCGGAACAGCCGAATATTTTCTTTTTCATAGAGCAATTCATATTGATTGATGTTCAGATTATCGCGGCGCCGATCAAGCGCCAAATTCTGTTTTTTCACATCCGTTGCCAGTAGCGTAATCGTCAATCCAGCCGAGCGCAGGCGGGCGGCGGCGGTTTCATTGCCGAAGGCCAAATACTCATTACCCAGGCGCAGGATCGGCTCGAGCGGCCCGGTGCGGAGAATAGCCGCATCAGCATTACTGCGAAGGGTGACTAGATAGACGTTCCCGGTGGCGGGGTCTGCGCGTTTCGCTATTTGTTCTACTTGAGTCGCCGATCCCGAATACATCAATCCGAAGATCAATACAGTACCAACGAAGAGAGCTTGCCGTATTCTTCCGGTTTTTCCATTGCCCGCCATATGTCACCTCCACTTTTGACATATATCGTCAGTAAACGTCACGATCCACCCGGATACCCCGCTCGACGCTGAGTTTTCTTCACCAGCGCATTTCATGGATACTCCGGGCAATTATCGGGATACGGATCACAGTTACACGGATCGCAGGGGCCGCTGCCCGAGGTCTTATAGACATAAGCAACATACCACGAAACATCAAGCGGATCTATGCCGCCGTCGCAATTCCAGTCTCCGGTTTCTCCGGGGCATGCTGTTTGCAGGCGTGAATCCAGCGACTTGTATACATAATTAACCAGAATGGCGACGTCCAAGGGATCGATTGATTCATCAAGGTTTAAATCACAATGGGCGTCGCAGTCGCAGAGGCAACCGGTGCCCAGGGCGCCGATGAGGGTCAGGCAATCGTTGTTTTCCGCAGCGCACGGCGAATCGGTGTAAATATGGTAATTCCCATATTCCGCGTTGCAGAAGAGCGGGTCCGCGGAGAAATTGCCGTCTACTCCATTCAGACCGGCGAGGCAACCGACCCAGTCACCGCCGGCGTTGCCGAAAACATCAGTGCAGACTGCGCTGGCCGAAGCCTGCTCCAGGCAGTAAACGGGTTGACCCTGGTTGTTGGATGTCACCAGGCAATTTTCCAATATGGCGTTGGCTTGATCGTAGGAAAAAACTGCGGCGCCGATGGTTGCGCTATTTTCGACAAACGTACAGTTGATCAATTCGGTTGTGCCCTGGTACGCATATACCGCGCCTCCGGCCACAGCGATATTGTCGACGAACAGACAATTGCGTACCGTCGGCGAAGCGCGGTTGCATAACAATCCGCCGGCACTCGAAACACCGTTAAAGACCGGTCCGTGTCCCCCGCGAATAGTAAAACCCTCGATGATACATTCCCCCGGCTGCACGTCCGCCACCACCATACAATGCCGCGGCGTTTCTGCATTCGCTTGCGCGTCGAGGGTGGTAAACTCCGGCCCGTTTTCCGAGTGGAAATAAATACGTCGCGCCCGCAGGTCGATCGTCCCGTTCTGCGAGCCGAGGTAAATGCCGTCACCCACGATCACGGTGTCCCCATGCATCGTGGAATCGATGGCCTGCTGGATGGTCGGGGCGTCGCCGGAACCATCGTGGGAAACATACCATGAACGAATGACTTCACAACTATCGCCGGTCCCGTCGCCGTCGAGGTCTTCCTGCGCGGGATTGAAAATTTCGGGGCAGTTGTCGCAGGCGTCGCCTAACTCATCACCGTCGGTGTCATCCTGATCGGGATTGTATGTCGTCGGGCAGTTATCAACTAGCCCGCAGACGCTGTCGGCATCGACGTCGTTCGTTGGATCCAGCGGACAATAATCACATTCATCACCGAGGCCGTCCTGGTCGGCATCGGTTTGCGCCGGATTATCGACGGTGGGGCAATTGTCGCAGGCGTTCCCCAGGGAGTCGGTGTCCGAGTTCGTCTGCGATGGGTTCCAGGTGAACAGGCAGTTGTCGATTTCGTTGGCAATGCCGTCATAATCAAAGTCATCACTGTTGGATATACTGTACACCGTGCCCAGGGTGGCCTGGGTTATCCGCGTAGCGTAATCGAAGTTGATGTACGTCGTACTGTCGCTGGGCATATGGTAGTTATCCGAAAACTCGGCTTCCGCGAAATAGAGGATATTAAAGCCGTTCATGTAAAAGGGGTAGTGATCGGCGAAACTCAAGCCGCCATGGTAACTGTAAAGGCCGACGAGCGTTTGGGACAGGCTGTGACACAATTCAGAATACACGTAGGGTACATCGTAATGCAGCCAAACTTCATTCTGATTGGTCAGATGACCGATCATATCCAGATTAAACATCAGCATGATCTGATCGCCCCGGGCCGCCGCCTCACCGGCATAATGCCGCGCGCCATATACGCAAGCGCCGCATGTCTCTTCCGCGTCGAAGCCGATAAAAATGAATGTCACATCGGTTTCAATCTCACTTAAGACTCGCGCGATTTCGAGCACACCGGCCACCCCTGAAGCGTCATCATCAACACCGGGAGAACCCGGTACAGCATCAAAGTGTCCTCCGATGACAATCTGCAATTCGGGGTACGCCGTTCCGAGCTTGACGGCGACGGCATTATAATGCGGAATTGTGAACCCGTCATAATCGATATAGAATTCATCAGCGTAAACCGAATCATAGCCGAATGACTGAAACTTGGCCAAAAGCCAGTCCCGGGCGGCATAATTTGAATCAGTACCCGTCACACGCCGATAGAAGGCCTCCAGACGGTGCATATAGGCCGACATCGAATCCAATTCGATAAGGTTGATCAGCGAATCGAGGTCCACGGCGGCGGCGGGCAAGATTTTAGCGTTCACGGCTGGAAAAGTAGGTGGGTCAGCGTAAATGACTTTGGGGCGCCGACTGTCGAGCTGAGCTAAATCACTCGCCGTTTTTTCTGTTTCCCAAAAACTCCGCTCAACCCGGAAGAGACGGATATTATCTTTCTCGTAGAGCAGTTCGTACCGGTCGACATTTTTGCGGTCCCGTCGCCGATCAATTGCCAGCTCCCGCTTGTCCACATCAGCCGCAAGTAACTCGACCGACAAGCTCGCGGAGCGGAGGCGCACCGCGGCCGTTTCGTCACCATATGCCACATACTCATTGCCAAGGCGCAGAAGGGGTTCGAGCGGTCCGGTGCGGAGAACGGCCGCATCAGCATGACTGCGAAGGGTCACCAGATAGACATTCCCTGTGGTGGGATCGTAGCGCTCTGCCGGTTGTTCCAACTGAGTTGCCTGCCCTGAGTATATCAAACCAATAATCAATATTACGCCGACAAAAAGAGCGTGCCGTATCATTCTGACGCATCCGGTTTTAAACATGTTTCACCTCTATCCTCACCCGACCCAATACGGATTGGCTACTGCCGGCCCGGATCACATATCCTGGTATCGGATTGTCCGTCGCCCCGGTGGAGAGACAGCGGACTTTTCAGTTAGAAAACAAGTCCTGCGGTACATAATCCCACCCTCACTATGAGGGTTTATCCGGTACAATTCCCCTTCAAAAGAATATACCACGAACCGATAAGATGTCAATCTTTTTCTACCGGAAATCGAAGGGGGACAAATGACTATCTTATACTAACCGAATTGGCCTGCCGGTCGCGGTTTAAACTGGCTGCCGAATAAGGATATCCTGCCGGTGCCGCGCAGTCACGATACCTAGATGCACTTGGTATATGCTGCACACGGCAAATATCTTGCCGTCTCAGATAATACTCATTCACCCACCCGGCTGGGTGGGGGACCGGTGTTTTTTATTTGCGTCCGGGAGGGCTGGTTTGGATCGTTCCCCAATCGCTGGCTTTTAATGCCGCCGCCGCCTTCTCATAATCGGCCGGGTTGACCCAGATGACATAGCCAAACCGCCCGGTCCCGTCGACCACACCATTGGATGCGTGAATATTGACCCCGGCGTTGGATAATTTAAGATGAGACTCATATAACACGCCAACCCGGTCCTCGCCCTGGATTAAAAACGCCTTTTTCGGTCCGACAAGCGGGATATTGGCATCCTCGGCTGCCTTGCGGAGCAGTTCCGGGTTATCGGGGAAGAAATCAAGCTGACTTTGACCACCACCCACCGGAAAAGCGGTCAAAGCGAGCAGATTGACCTCTTTCTCGCTGAGGAATTCCAGGAGTTTTCTGGCTTCGCCTGGTTTGTCGGCCACCAGCGCGTAATAGTACTCTACCTCTGTGACCTTCGAAGGCATATGAACCTCCTTGGTTTTCGGTCGATAATCGACCGGCCTTCAATCGCCGTACCGGCAGGTAAGATAATCCAACCGCGACCGGAACGCAATAATTTCTCCATACACAAACCCGAGCCCGTTCGCTCGCCGGTGCCGTACCCCACGGGTGCAAAATCCAATCGCGCCGGCTGCGGTGGGTTTTGAACCGACGTTAGCTTATTTGGTGGTTGGTGTACGTCCTCGTGCACCAACAAAAAGATAATCGTGGCAGACGAGGACGTCCGCCACGCACGAACAATTTTCCGGTTAATCCATCGGCGCAGGCATCGAAAAGAAAACCCACCATGCTGGTGGGCTACGGGGCTCGAGGTTTAGGATTTATATTGGCGTGGGAAATGGGATTCGAACCCCGAAATCGGTGTTGTAAGCCAAGGAGTTAGGGTGTGATCGAATAGACGATCCAACAGGTCCGGCTGACCACTATCCGCTGGACGCCGAATTTCAGTGCCTCACGATTATTTGATCAGGACAATTTTGTGGGATAGCTGCGCCTTCTGGCTTTGCAGAATACAGAAATACATTCCGGAAGCAACCGGCCGGCGGTCGGTGTCCTGTCCATTCCATTCCAGAGCATGAATACCCGCGGATTGGAATGAGTCCATCAATGTGCTGATGTGCTGACCTACCGAATTATACATTTTGATCGACACCGGACCTTCCTCCGGCAAAAAATACAATATTTTGGTCACGGCATTAAACGGGTTGGGGTAGTTGATCATGGCCGGTTGGTCGAATGTGGCGAGAATATCCGCCGCATCATATTGTTTCGTTTCCACAATGGCCGTCATTCGTGACACATCAATCGATCTCATCACATCTATTTCACGATTGTACAGACAACCGGATTTTTCAATTCCGGATATGCGGAATGTTCGCGGAGTCACATCGGTGTGCCAATCGCCATGATACGTGGCCCATCCCAGGTGATCAGTCACTGAGATACACGAATGATCAGGAGAATCAACCCAATAACCATGTACCGTCGCGTCAGAGACAGGGGTGCCAAGGATATCAGCGACCTGCACGCGTACCATCGGTCGCTGCAACAGCCAGCAATGTTGAATAACGGCGTCCATTGAGCGAATACATATGGAAAGCTGCTGCTTTTTGGTTACCACAATACCATTGGTGTTTATCAGTTGGGCGCTGCCGCAATCGTTACTGACGGCCAGCGTAACCGTATATGTTCCGACCTTGCGATAGGTGTGGACCGGGTGCTCGTCTGTCGAGGTCGCACCATCGCCAAAGTCCCAGGACCACGATGAGGCGTTATGTGCTTGGCAGGTAAAGGAGACTTCATGTGGCGCTGTTCCCTGCCCCGACGAAATAACAAAGTCGGCGTGTGGCAACCGACAATCGAGCACATGGATTACCTTCGTTTTCTGAATCGTGTGTTCCCCACAGGGATTGAATGCGGTCAAGGTCACCGTGTACGTCCCGGGAAGCAGGTACGTATGATGCGCAGATTCAGTTGCTGAAGTTTTGCCATCACCGAAGTCCCAAAACCATCCATCGGCATCGGTCGACAGATTGTCAAATGTTACTGTCAATGGCCGTTGACCGGTCATCGGCGAGACGGAAAACGCCGCCGTTGGGTGAGCAGAGACGACGATTGGTTCGGGTAACTGAAGGGTATCGACTGTGTTGAGATAATATACCACCAGTGACACCCGGTATATACCAGGGTCGGTATAGCAATGGATGGGATTCTGTTTATTCGATCGTATACCATCCCCAAAATCCCAGATACAGGCAGTGACACGCACGACTGATTCAAGGGAAAAGGTGACCGGCAAAAGGGCACAGCCGGTTAATGGGGAGGCGGAAAGCAGGATTCCGGGTTTTTGATAGTCGCATTCCTGAGGGAATAAGGCGTCCCGTCTGTCGGTGGAATCCGGTTGGAGCGAATAAGGAGCTCGGATTATTGTCGTAGGTTTTGGCGGTGATCGATGAACCTCAGCCCGCAGGGAGTCGCGCAGATATGCCTTCGGAGGAAAAGCCGTCGGGCAATCAGAAGTGCTGTGGCACAATAGAATGACTGCCGGAATAATGAGTACGGTAATCCGTATCACCCACATTATCTCTTTACGGTTAGTCGACATGGGATACTCACATTACTTGAAACGGGTACAATAGCCCGCCAAGATGAATACAAGTAATATGCCAAATCATGTTGGTTCATTGATTTTAATGCAAGTGGAATGAGGGCATCAACATAGGCAGACCGGGCATGGCATCTTCCTCCGATGGCAATCAGGATTACTGTTCAAATTATGTACCAACGCATGTCTTTTGTATAGATGTTGATTACGCTTATAACATTACAACCATGAGAGATTGGAAATTTTTATTATATTCGAGAAAAATTCAATTGCCATGATATTTTTCTAAATTCTGCATTTCCCGCGGTCGATGAACATATCAGGTGTCACATTGATTTGATGTTTGCGAAAATCCGGAATACCTACCTGTCTATGAGGGTGGTTACTTAAGTACCTGATGAAAGTAGGGTTCATGAACCATCGACCATGTTGACGGCGCCATCGACTTGGTCAGGTTTAACTGGATCTGTCTGATGATTTATCCTTTTTAGAGGTCATAATCACGCAGACGGTCCTTGTATCCGATGGGGTCTTGGCAGTAACCCGGGAGGTTTCTGGCGATTATTCCTGTCGGCGAATCACTAACCTACATCAAATAAAGGAGTAGGCAGGATGAAGGGTCACCTCTTGCGCACCCTGGCGGTGTGCATCATTGTCGCTCTCTTCGGTGGAACGGCACAAGCTCAGTTGGCGGTTGTGGAAACCAGCACCGACACCCTGGGCGCTACCATTATTACCTGGGATTCCGGTTTGGAAGACCTTGATTACACCCTGGGCGATCCCATCGTGATGACCGTATCGTGGACCGTTGACGAGGGTATGGCATCGTACAATGATGCCGTGTTACGGCACTACACACCAAAATCGAAGAAAGATCCGGCGGTTGGTGATGAACCGACCTTTACCTATCCGGGCAGCGCCGGCGACAATTCAATCGACATCACTTTCTCGTTTACCGAATTGCATTCCGGCAATGGCGGCGAGGTCGAGATCGGCAACGGTCATTTTACGTTTCTCCTCGATGTTGACGAAGACGGTGACGGCGAAGTCGATGCCGTCGCCCGCTTCGGTACCAACATCCACGTAGAAGATCTGCAGGAAATAGTAGAATAACGGCTTGATGGCGGTGGCGCGGCCTGTAGGTAGCCGCGTCCATGCGCAATTCACCGGGGAGTGGTGTATTCACCACTCCCCGGTCAGAAAAACGCGATTGCGGATGGGATCGGGGTCTAATTTTGAGCGGGATACCCGACGCGGTACGATCGGTGTGCCGCACCTCACGGGCGCGAAATCCAATCGCGCCGGCTGCGGTAATTTTTTTGAACCGACGTTGGCTTATTTGGTGGTCGGTGTACGTCCCCGTGCACCAACAAAAAAGATAATCGTGGCAGACAAGGACGTCCGCCACGCACGAACGATTCTCTGGTTAGTCCATCGGCGCAGGCAGCGAAAAGAAAACCCACCAGCTGGTGGGCTACAGGACTATTTTTGCCTTCTCAGATAATACTCACCCACCCAGCCGGGTGGGTGGGGTACTGGTGTCGCTTGCTGCAGTGACTTGGCCCCGAAAGACGACAAGACATTGAACGCAATCCAGCTAATACCATGGTAATCATATTGTTAAGTTGCATTCACCACCATTCGATTCAATGTTGTCTAATTAATGAACAGTGAAGGTGGACCATGATTTTGGAATAGCAATTGCATGAAAAGTTCAAAAAAACCTTGCATCGCAATGGATTATACTATAACTTGCCAAGTTGAGAATTTATTTTTATTGGCAAATTACAGTAGGTTTAAGAAAGCCCATCGAGTCCAGAGGGATAGATGCCAGACGCAAAGTTGACAATTGCCGTAATCAGTGATCTCCACTGCCATGGTCCGAATGAATACAAAGGGCGAAAAAAATCATTCTTGGTTGTGGGTGACCCGCGCGTGCCAGAAAAGAACCATCCCGTACAGGCTTTAATCGATCTAGTCCGAAGGGAGGAGATCCAAACAGACGTAATAATCTGTGCCGGTGACTTGGCAAACGAAAGCTCGCAGGTGGGTTTGTCACATTCTTGGGACCTACTACAAGGGGAACTAATGTCAGCATTGGGCTGTGATTCACTTGTCGTGACGATTGGTAATCATGACGTTACATCTCGAAAGAGCGGTGACCCGTTCCGGATGGCCAAACATGTTCATCCTGAGTTCCCTGTGCAGTCAGCGGAAGAAAAGGATAGGTTTTGGAATCGGGGTTTTTGCACATCAACGCACGACGGTAAAGCATCCTTTGTAATCATCAATACAACACACGATCATTATGACACCAAATCAGCAAAACGAGGTACGTTCGATAGCGGACGAATAGAGGATCTGGATCAACATTTGGGTAGTACTGAACTCCTCCCAATTCGAATTGCTGTCTTGCACCATCACCCTGTACTACATTCCATTATAGGCCACGACTCCAGTGATGTTTTGGCAACCGGTGATGAATTTTTGCGAGTATTGGCCACGCATGGCTTCCAAATGATAATTCATGGCCATCGTCATCAGCCAAGGATCCGCAGGGTTTCAATTGAAGGGCAAAACATGTTCGTTTTAGGCGCAGGTTCGTTTTCTCGCATGTTAAAAGAACTGAGCAGTCGCACTCGAAACGTTTTTCACATAGTAGAATTGCAGTCCGGCACCTCTATGAGCACTTTCGTTCGCGGTCACATTCTCACCTGGGAATTCAACTATGGTGATGGATGGAATCCGTCTACAAGAAAATCCTCTGAGTTTCCACGCCGGATAAATTTGGGGCCACAGGCAACAGGCAATTTGGCACATGAGTTAAATGAGTTATTTGATAAGAATAGGAAGCTGTATCTCCCCGTCGATTATCTATATAGCCAATTGGATGATTTGAAGTACCTCCTTCCTGATGAATTCAATGGCCTTGACAGGTGCGGGAAAGAAGAAGTAGGCTTGGCGCTTGACTTTACTGAGTATGGCGAACTTAGAGGCGTTGGCAAAATTATCGAGCCGTAAGACGAGGCGTATGACGTGAAGCAAATCGGATTGCTTAGCCAATACAACGCTCGGTGGACTGCGCCTGCTGACGTTGCTAAGACATTCGTTCCTATTTCGAAGTTCCAAGAACTCGTCCACCCGACTCACTCAGTTTTGCTAGGTCCCCGTGGCTCTGGTAAGACAACTTTATTAAAAATGCTCACAAAACCCGCAATAACATACTGGGATCAGTACAGACGCAAGGAATTCGAACAGAATCCATTTGAGTATCCGGAATTCGAGACCATTTACATTCCAAGTGATATTCGATGGCTTCATGAAATTAAGAGCCTAGGCAGTGAAAAAGAAATGGATAAACGACGCGCGGAACTTGTGCAACGCGCGATAATTTCATCTGCTGTTCTGATACAGATGGCTGAAGCCGCACCGGAACTTGTTGATTTATCATCAGACGATGAATCGGCCTTGAGTAAAGCATTGATTGATCATTGGCATCTTACTGGATGTATATCTAGGCTGTCTAGCATTCGGTCATCAATGAAGCTCTTGTCAGCGGAAATTCGTGGTGCTGTCAGGTTGGCAGGGCCTGAAAACATTGATGCTGCATTGTCTAGAGTACCTCCATCATTTTTGGGTCACATGTTAGATGTGCCCATCCAGTGTTGTGATATTATTAGAGATTTATTCTCGTCCCAACTCAAATATGGAATCTGGGCACTTTGTTTTGATGAATTGGAGTTGGCACCTGAATGGTTGCAGGTAGAATTATTAGAGTCGATTCGAAGCATCGATCAATCATTTATTCTTAAGCTAACGTGTAGTCCTTTATTGCCATCAGGTTTGAGAAGTGCTCCGGAACCGCGGGATGATTTCACACCTATTAGGCTTTGGCATTCCCATGTTCTCCCTGATGCGAGCGCCTTTTGCGAGAATCTTACCGCAAATTTCCTTAAAACCAAGTTCCCAGAATCTATCGTTTCTCCTGATCAATTCTTTTCATATTCAGCGATGGCAATCGATGATGAATCAGAGCAGGATCTACGGTCCTATGAGCGGGATACAACGTTTTATAGACAAATGAAATTATGTGCGGAGTTGGACGAAAGCTTCCGCCTACTCTTGAGAAAACGGAATATTAATCCTGATGACCCATACACTGATAATATAGAACTCAGAAACACTTTCTTCCGGAAAATAAAACCGATTGTAATCCTACGGACTACCTTTGCGAAAGAAGGGCAGATCAAACGATCGCGGAAGAAAGTGACAGTATATGCTGGCAAACAGGCCGTTTATTTGATGAGCGAAGCAAATCCAAGATGGTTACAAGGATTACTATCTGACATGTACGATAGGTGGAAGTCCAATCCATCATATAGTGATGAAATTCCTAAGATTCCGTACGGTGCTCAAGCACAAGTATTAAATGGTGCAGTCAGCCGGCTCGAAGCGTTTCTGAAGTCTACTGCGTCTGGCGTACCGAGTGGAGAGATTGTGTGGCAACGGTCACTGTATGACTTATTGGGTAGCTTGGGGAAATCTTTTCAGGCAGAAATATATGCTAAGAAATTTCCGGTCGATCCAATCGGCAGTTTCGAAGTTGATGCGAACACCGATGAAAAGGTATTATCATTGGTGAAGAAGGCTCTAGAAGTTGGGGCCATTATTTTTGTTGGTCAATCATCGGTCGACATTCCGCGAAAGATTGAGGGAAGTCGATTTCGGTTAACATATATGTTGGCCCCCCTCTACCAATTACCATTGCGGAACTATAGAAAGGTTTCCATGAACTCACTGCTTACAAACCGAATGTCGTTGAAAGATCAGGTTGATATGTTTGTAAAGATTCAAGGACACGAAAAATGATGCATATCAATAAAATCGGTCAGCCGACACTAGAAAATATTAAACAAACGGAATATGACCTAATTGTGTGCGCCAGTGGCTACGAGTCACGTGCTTCGCACTTGGCGTCCCAGTTGAAATCAAAAAATAGTCGGCGAATTGTATTTGGATTCGAGGAACATTCGAATACTCCGACAAGAAAAGTCAACGACGCGCGGTTTAGTGAGTTGGAATTCGAGCCCCGGATGTTATCTGAAAAAGATTCTTTGGAGGCAAAGCGTGAATATTTGGAGCTTCTAAGTTTATTAGGTGACAGGGAAAGTAAAATATTGATAGATATTTCGTCGATGACTCGGGCATGGTACGGCGGATTTGTACAAGCCCTGTGGACGGCACGAGACCTGAAGACAATCACGACGACATTTGCATACGTTCCTGCCGCCTATTCGCGACCGCCCAATTATCCACCGAATGAAGTAGTGAAGCCAGTTTTAGGATTTAGAGGATTGGAACCTGCCAACAAACCTACCGCGTTGGTCATTGGTCTGGGGCAAGATCCCGATAGAGCGCTCGGCATTAAAGAGGAATTGGATCCGGCATTGACCGTACTATTTCACGCCAACCCCGGCACTGATCGTAGATATGATAAAGCGGTGGCATCAGCGAACAAGGGCCTCTTTGAGTTGGTCCCTCAAGAGTATCAATTGCCTTATCCAATTCAAGATACCACATTCACATTTGCAATACTGGAATCTCTTTGCAGGGGATTGCTGAGAGATTTTCGAGTAGTTTTGACGTCTTTTGGACCCAAAATATTTGGCCTAATCTGCTTCCTCATGGCTGCCAGATATGAGGGGATCAGTGTTTGGCGGGTATCTGCGGGATCGCGAAACATTGTTATAGATCACCGGCCTGGGAAATCGGTAATATCAATTGAAGCCACATGGTCAGAAGCTGGCGACAAACCATAAGTGGAAGAATATATAATCGCACATAATTGAGCCATGGATTCGCCAGTTGTAAGAAACCGCCCTTTTCTTAGGTGGGCTGGCAGTAAGCGTCAGTTAATCCCGGATCTGCGGGTTTTTTGGCAGTCTGGAAAGTACCAGAGATATATTGAACCATTTGCTGGCTCTGCATCGTTTTTCTTCTCTATCCGTCCCAATTGCGCCATTCTGGGAGACATGAATCGTGAGTTGATAGATGCTATGGAACAGATACGAGCAAACCCAGCAGCGGTGCATAGAAGAATGCTAAGAATGAAAAGTGGGGAACAGGCTTACTATCACACACGGGCAATTGATCCAAAAACACTTTCAGCAATTGGACGTGCTGCGCGATTTATCTATTTAAATCGGTTTTGTTTTAACGGGATTTATCGAACAAATCGGAGCGGAATGTTTAATGTACCATATGGTGGCGGGAAGTCTGGGGCATTGCCATCCAAACAACTGCTTGAAAGTTGTGCCTCTGCACTCAAGAAAACCCGATTGTTCTGTGCAGATTTCGAAGACACACTAGGACTCGCGCGCGCCGGAGATTTTGTTTATCTAGATCCACCGTACTCCTTGGGAGGCAAACGAATATTCAGAGAGTATGGCCCTTCCACTTTTAACTCCGGTGACCTTGACAGGTTACACGGTTGCATCGATCAACTCGATCGATTGGGTGCCGTTTTCTTATTAAGTTACGCGGCTACGTCCGATGCAAGTAGATTATTTACTGGTTATCGGACAACAGTTGTTCAGGTTCGGCGGAATGTCGCCGGATTTTCTGCCAAACGGAAAATTGTAGATGAATTTCTTATATCCAACATCTAGATACATGGCTGGTGGCGTGGTTACACTTTTATCCCGATTCAAGATCGTGCAGTTATTCACTGACTGACGAAGCCTTTCACAAAAATATCCCCAAGTCCTTGCCGGACTTGGGGTTTATCCTTATGCGGAAGGCGGGATTTGAACCCGCACAGGCATAGCCCACCACCCCCTCAAGATGGCGTGTCTACCAATTCCACCACTTCCGCATTATATCGTCGGAAAATATGATTCGCGTCAGCCGCCGGTACCGGACCCGGGTTCCTGTTGTTCCTCACCGCTCGGCGGGGGAGTCTGACCCGGCTCAGTCGTCGCCGGTTGTCCCTCGGCCGGTGGAATCTCACCGGGAAGGGTCTGCTGTTGTTGCACCGGGATCTCACCGGCGCGCTCACGTGCTGCCTGCTCAACCGCCGATTCCACCGGTCCACTTGCGGTTGTCACCCTGGTCGGCGACATGAATGTCAAAAGAAGACTCGAAAGGAAAAACGCGATCGCCAGACTGCTGGTTGCTTTGGCCAGAAACGGTGCCGCGCCGCGGCCACCAAATACCGTGCCGGTCAGCGATGATCCGCCGAACGCTCCGGCCAAACCCTCACCCTTCGCCGATTGCATCAGGATCGAAATCATCATCCCGAAGCAGATGAAAATGTGCAGTATAATGAAAAAACCGTACACCGAAACCTCCCCAAACTACTTGTTGTTTTTCGGGTTTTTTTATTCTGCCGCCCGAATAATCCCGTCGAATAAATCGGCCTTCAGCGATGCCCCGCCGACCAGCGCCCCGTCAATGTCGGGCAGCGCCAGGAGCTCAGCAGCATTGCTCGGCTTGACCGATCCACCATAGAGAATTCTTACCCGCTCGGCAATCTCATTGCCGTAGCTGTCATTCAACCATGAACGGATAAACTCGTGAACCTCCCCGGCCTGTTCGACAGTGGCGACTTTTCCGGTCCCGATCGCCCATATCGGTTCGTAGGCCATCGTGACCGCATTCATATCCTCTACTGCTACGCCGGCGAGTCCGTCCTGTAGCTGTTTTTTTACTACTTCGACGGTCTTGCCGGCCTCGCGTTCGTCCAACGTCTCCCCAACACAGACGATCGGTAACAGACCAACCTCCAACGCCCTGGCCAACTTTCCATTTACCCCGGCGTCAGTCTCACCGAACAACTGCCTGCGTTCGGAGTGGCCCAATATAACCCATTTGCAGCCAACCGTCAACAACATCCCCGCGGATACCTCGCCGGTGTACGCCCCTGAATCCTGATCGTGCATATTCTGCGCGCCCAGTTGGATCGGGGTCCCCGAAATTACTTCCGCGACGGCCGCAAGGGTCACAAACGGTGGGCAGACAACAACATCCACCTCCGGCCACCCGCCGGATAAATCCAGCAAATCCTCGGCCAGCCCCGTACCCTCCGCGGAGTCGAGGTTCATTTTCCAGTTTCCGGCAATCAATATCCTGCGCATACTATTTCTCCAAACCTATTTGACAATCGGCTCGGCCGGCTGTGGCTCTTTGTCGGTCAGCGCGGCGATTCCCGGCAAGGTTTTGCCTTCGGCGAATTCCAGCGAAGCCCCGCCCCCGGTTGAAACATGGGAAATCCGCGCGGCCAGCCCGGCGGCGTTAAGCGCCGCGACCGAATCGCCGCCGCCGACAACTGACACCGCCCCCGTATCTGTCGCCTCGGCAATTGCTTCGGCGACCGCGATAGTACCGCGATCGAACGGTGGGGTCTCAAAAACACCCATCGGGCCGTTCCAGAAAATCGTCCGGGCCGATTTCAGGATGCCGGCGAACTCTGCCGCCGTCGCCGGGCCGATATCCAACCCCAGTTGATTATCGCCTATCGCATTGGCGGCACAGATTGTCGTGGCCACATCCGACTTGATCTCAGTTGCGCATACACAATCGGTCGGGAGGACCAGTTGCTTTCCCGCACCTTCGGCGTCCCTGAGAATCGCGGCGGCCAGTTCGATTTTGTCATTCTCGAGGAGCGATTTGCCGATGGCCAGCCCTTGCGCCTTAAAAAATGTAAACGCCATCCCGCCGCCAATCAGCAGTGTATCCACTTTGCCCAGCATGTTTTGGATGACCTCGATCTTGCCGGAAATTTTCGCGCCGCCCAAGACGGCAACGAACGGCCGCTCGAACCCCGTGAGCAATCGCCCTAAAAAATCGATTTCCTGTTGCAGCAAATATCCGGCGGCGCAACGGTCAAAATATTCCGTTACCCCTGTGGTTGAGGCATGGGCTCGGGGGGCTGTACCGAATGCGTCGTTGACATAAATCTCACCCAATTTAGCCAGCGCCGCGGCGAACCCGGTGTCGTTGTCGGTCTCTTCCTGGTGGTAACGCAGGTTTTCCAGCAGGATAACGCCGCCGTCGGCCAGATCGCCGGCTGCTTTTTCGGCTGCCGGGCCGATACAATCGGGCGCGAAACCGACCTGCTTTCCCAACAATCCGCTTAAGTGTTCGGCCACCGGGCGCAGACTCATTTCGGGGACAACTTTACCTTTTGGCCGTCCCAGGTGCGATATTAGGATTGTCCGGCCGCCGTCGCCGATGATCTTTTTAATCGTCGGCAAAGCGCGCTGGATCCGCGTGTCATCGGTGATTTTGCCGGCCTTGAGCGCCACGTTGAAATCCACCCGCACCAGGACCCGTTTACGCCGGAGGTCCAGGTCGTCAATCGTCAGTTTGGTCATGGTATCCTCACGCCATTTTCCGCAGCATGTCAACCATCCGGCAGGAGAAACCCCACTCGTTATCATACCACGCGAGCACCTTGACCAGATGGCCGTCGATAACCTTGGTTGTTAAGGCATCGTAAATCGACGAGTGCGGATTATGGATAATATCCACCAGGACAATCGGCTCATCACAATACTCGAGATAACCCTTCATCGGACCATCGGCGGCCTGTTTCATCGCCTGGTTGATCGAATCGATCGTCGCGGTTTTTTCCACCACGGCGGTCAAATCGACCAGCGAGCCGTCCGGTGTCGGGATGCGAATCGCATACCCGTCAAATTTCCCGGTCAACTCAGGAATAACTTGGCTGATGGCCTTGGCTGCTCCGGTAGATGTTGGGATAGCCGACACCGATGCCGCGCGGGCCCGCCGTAAATCTTTGTGCGGCAAATCGAGAATACGCTGGTCATTGGTAAACGAGTGAATAGTGGTCATGAAGGCGTATTTGATGCCAAAAGTGTCGTTTAAGACTTTGGCGATCGGCGCCAGACAGTTGGTCGTGCACGAACCGATGGTGATTATCTTGTGTTGCTTCTTATTGAAATTACCGTCATTTACGCCGAAAACAAAGACCCCATCCGCATCGGGGCTCGGCGCGGAAATCAGCACGCTTTTGGCGCCGGCGGTGAGATGTTTGGCGGCCTGGTCCCGTTTCCGGAACAGCCCGGTCGATTCGATGACGATTTCCACGCCGAGCTCGCCCCAGGGCAGCTTGGCCGGGTCACGTTCGGCGATCACCTTAAATGAGTCATTGCCGGCGGTGATGGAATCTCCGTCGACCCTCACCGGTCCCTCGATCTTGCCGTGGACGGAGTCGTATTTTAATAAGTGCGCCAGCGTCTTGGCATCGGTGATATCATTGACCGCCACGATATCGATATCGTCGTTGTTCATTGTCGCGCGGTAGACCAGACGGCCGATCCGCCCGAAGCCGTTAATCCCGACTTTGATTGCCACGATTTGAACCCTCCTCAAATGTTATGTGTCGAAGCGCCCCGGAGAGGGGTCGATGTTTTTTTGCTTCCTTGCGGGTGCCCGGCCCTGCCTCACCGGTTTTTCCCTATTTATACGCATAGGCGGCGCCGACTAAGATCTGTGCGCCGGAAAAGTCCTTCACCCCGACCAGTTCTTCGCTAAAAATAGCATGCTGATATTTGCCCAAAAAAGACAGGACAAAGTTGCGGCCCAATACCCAATCCAGCCCCCCGCCGGCATACCAGCCAAGTGTTTCACGAGACTGGGATTTAGTCCCGATATAGGTGCCGATATTCGGGTATTTACGTACTGAACTAATGGTCTCGGTGCCGATAACCAGTGAGCCCCCTCCGACGATAAACGGCTGCAATGCCCGATCCGGGCGTCCGGCCAGCGGGAATAGACCAAGACCTACACCCAGGGGATATACCAAAGCAGTACCAAAACCTGTTTCAGATACGGTCGATGTTTGGTAATTGACGCGAATATCGCCGCGGGAAACCGCTCCCAGGCTCAGATCCAGGTAAAGGGGACCTTTCAGCCGATATAAGTAGAAAAACTCCACGTGAAAAGCCGTCGAGGAAGAAACCACGCGTATATATTCGGTTTCAATGTCGGTGGTCAGGCCGTCGGCCAGCCACGGTCCCAGCCGGACTCCGACCATGTTCTTGCCGACAAGATCGGTCTGGGCCACCGTCGCCGAATACCCGGATAGAAAGATCAAAAAGGAAATTACAACCACTCGTCGCGTGCGGAAAAATCCTGATAATTGTCTCTGCACCCCAAGCTCCTTAATTCAAAATCCTCGGCCCGTCACCGCCAACAGTCCGGATAAATGCCCAAAAACAATCCCCCCATCTCCATTCTACGAGTCAACGGTAAAAACGCCGATCTCCAATTCTTTACTCCATGTTCCGCCACCCACTTCATGGACCGACACGAATAAGTGCCTCATCGCCTGCGGGGTCAAGATACAATCTCCCGGATTCAGTAATGGATTTGCCTCTCTCAAACCGCCCGAATGAGCGATTTTCGTCGTATTTCTTTTATCGGTCTGTCCGGTCGAATATGAATGGGTCCCGGTTTGTAACTGTCCGGAGCAGACAGAATAAGGTGAATCAGTCTTTTTTGTTGTCCCGGCTCGATTTATTTTGCTTGTTGGCGGGTGATGGTTTCATCAAAGCAGCGTGGCCACCCGGTGGCTTGAAACCATTGACAAAACCCGCCGCCGGGAAGTGGGAAGCGAAGGGAGAGGCATGAAAGTAATCATTCCGGCTGCCGGGATCGGGACTCGTCTGAGGCCGCACACGCACACAGTACCGAAAGCCCTGCTTCATGTGGCCGGGAAACCGATCCTGGCCCATATTATCGACCGGCTGGTCGGGTTACCGGATATCGAGGAGTTCATTATTGTTACCGGCTTTTTCGGCGATAAGGTGCAGGAATATGTCAATGCTCATTTCCAAGTGAAAGTACGTTTTGTCGCGCAGGACGAACTGAAGGGCCTTGGGTACGCCATCCATTTGGCGGTCAAGCATTTAACGAACGAGCCGGTGTTGATAGTTTTGGGCGATACGGTCCTGGAAACGGATTTTTCTCATTTTATCCAGCCGGGCCGGGACATCCTTGGCGTACAGGAGGTCGAGGACCCCAGCCGCTTCGGGATTGTGGAGGTCGCCGACGGAAAAATCACCCGGCTGGTGGAAAAACCGAAACAGCCGATATCCAAATTGGCGATCGTCGGCATCTATGGCATAACCAGCACGAAACTGTTGCAGGAATGCCTGCTGGAGATCGTGGGCAACGGTCCGACGACGCGTGGTGAGATCCAGATTACCGACGCCTTACAATTAATGGTCGAACGGGGTTCGGTGATGGTTCCGCATACCGTCCGGGGATGGTTTGACTGCGGGAAACTGGAGACATTGCTCTCCACTAACCGTCATCTCCTGGAAGGATTCAAAGGCACCCGCAAGCTGGCCGATTCGGTGGTCATCGCGCCATCGTATATCGCCCCAACGGCCGAGGTTGTTCATTCGGTTATCGGGCCTTATGCCTCGGTGGGGGATCGGGCGCATGTTGTCGACTCGGTTGTGCGGGATGCGATAGTGGGGGAAAAAGCGCGCGTCAGCCGCATGCTGCTGGAAAATTCAATGATCGGCAATGCGGCAAGGGTTGCCGGGACATTCAATCATCTCAACGTGGGAGATTTTTCGGAAATCGGATATCAGTAACTCATCGAGTGAATTCCGGAATCTTTGTCAGGGGGGGAGCTTTTGTATGGCAGGAGATTTTCTTTTTTCCTCCGAGTCGGTGACTGAAGGTCACCCGGACAAGATCTGCGACCAGATTTCTGACGCGGTCCTTGATGCGGTCCTGCGGCAGGACGCAACCGGCCGCGTGGCGTGCGAAACCTTTATCACCACCGGGCTGGTTATTGTCGGCGGAGAAATCACGACGAAGGGATATGCCGATATCCCCACCCTCGTGCGGAACCTGGTTAGCGATATCGGCTACACCAAACCGGAATATGGATTCGACTCAAAATCTTGCGCGATCCTCAACGCCATCGGCCCGCAGTCGCCGGATATTGCCCAAGGGGTGAACATCGGTGGGGCGGGGGATCAGGGGTTGATGGTTGGGTATGCCACCAGCGAAACACCCGAACTAATGCCGATGCCGATTTCGCTGGCCCATAAATTGGCTTTCCAGTTGGCCAGCGTACGCAAAAAGGGCACGCTGGGTTATCTGGGGCCGGATGGCAAATCGCAAGTCACAGTGGAATACCATGACGGCAAACCGGTGCGGGTGGATACGGTAGTGATTTCCTCACAGCATTCGGCGGAGATTCTTGACCCCACCGGCAACCAAATTACCGAAAAATCGCGGCGGGAGATCATTGAAGCGGTGATCAAGCCGATCATCCCGGCTGAGATGCTCGATGACCAAACGCGATATCTGGTCAACCCGACCGGCAAGTTCTTAATCGGCGGACCCCAATCGGATACGGGGATGACCGGGCGTAAAATCATTGTTGATACCTACGGCGGCATGGCCGCGCACGGTGGCGGGGCCTTCTCCGGTAAGGACCCGACGAAAGTCGACCGCTCGGCGGCGTACATGGCGCGCTATATCGCCAAAAACGTTGTGGCCGCCGGATTGGCGGAAAAATGTACCATCCAACTGGCCTACGCCATCGGCATTGCCGAGCCAGTATCGGTCATGATGTGGTGTGACAAAACTGAAAAAATCCCCGAGGAACGGATCGCCGAATTGGCTCGCAAACTGTTTCCGCTGACGCCGCAGGGAATTATCGAGATGCTGGATTTGCGCAAGTGTATGTATGTGAAAACGGCGGTCTATGGGCATTTTGGCCGGGAAGAAGAGGGCTTTACCTGGGAACGCACGGACATGGCCGCCGATTTGCGGCGTGGCGCATGAATCCCACGTCATTTATAGGAGATGAAATGAAATACGATATCGCCGACCGAAAACTGGCAGCTGCGGGGCGGCTCCGGGTGGAATGGGCCGAGCGGAATATGCCGGTGTTGCGCCTGATTCGCGAACGATTCAACAAGGATAAGCCGCTAAAAGGACTGCGCATTGGTTGTTGTTTGCATGTGACCACCGAAACCGCCAACCTGATGCGCACCCTCAAAGCCGGCGGCGCGCGGCTGGCCCTATGCGCCTCCAATCCGCTGTCGACTCAGGATGATGTCGCCGCCGCGCTGGTAGTCGATCATAAGATTTCGGTCTTTGCCGTACGCGGCGAAAACAACAAGCGCTATTACCGTCACATCGATGACGTGCTGGATATCGATCCGCACATCACCGTCGATGACGGCGCCGATCTGGTTTCCTCTTTGCACAAGCGCGAAACCATTCCCGATCATCTGCTGGGTGGGCTGGAGGAAACAACAACCGGGGTAATCCGTCTGCGGGCCATGGAAAAGGACGGGGCGTTGCGTTTCCCGATGGTGGCGATTAACGATTCGAATACCAAACACTTTTTCGATAACCGGTACGGCACCGGGCAATCCACCATCGACGGTATCCTTCGGGCCACCAACATGCTCATCGCCGGTTCCACTGTTGTCATTGCCGGTTACGGCTGGTGCGGCCGGGGGCTGGCCACGAACACAAAGGGGATGGGCGCAAATGTAATCATTACCGAGGTTGATCCACTTAAGGCCTTGGAAGCGGTGATGGACGGTTTTCAGGTAATGCCGATGTCGGTCGCTGCGCGGACCGGAGATTTATTTATTACCGTCACGGGCAATTTAAATGTCCTGCGTGCCGAGCATTTCAAACGCATGAAAGACGGCGCAACAGTTTGCAATTCCGGTCATTTCAATGCCGAGCTTGACCTGCCCGCGCTGGGAAAGATGACCCGCAAAAAACGCGAAATTCGCCACGAACTTGTCGAATACACTCTCGCCGGAGGCAAAAGGATTAATGTGCTGGCCGAGGGCCGGCTGGTTAATCTCGCCGCCGCCGAGGGACACCCGGCGATGGTCATGGATATGAGTTTTGCCAACCAGGCGTTGGGCGTGGAGTATCTCAAGGACCAGGGTGGCCGGCTGGCCAATCGTGTGTACCCGATGCCGGCGGAGATCGACGACGAGATCGCGCGGATGAAACTACGGTCTATGGCCGTCAAGATCGACCGTCTCACCCCGGAACAGAAAAAATACCTGGCGAGTTGGGAGATGGGTACTTGATTTAGCAGCCCAATGACACCGCGGTAGTCAAATTTCGAATGCGGCCGCATTTTTGCGCCCCGGCGTAAGGACTTTCTGGGAGGGTGCTCTTGAAACCGGGGCGGCCGCGGCCGCAAATATTATGTTTTTGCTCGACTGGTTATCGTGGGTGGTGTGCCTCCCGAGGTTGTGACAAGAGCATATTTTTGTAGGTCGGGTTCCGATGTGAGCAAAGCGAACATGAGAAACCCGACATGCATGACTGTAGGCGTAGTACATGTGCCGGTGGATTGAGCGATGCGGTCATTGTTTATCAAGAGAACATTCGATCTTATTGGTTCGCTTATCGGATTGATCGTGATGGCGCCATTAATGATGGGGATTGCTGCGCTGATTCTGTTGACCATGGGCTGGCCGATACATTTTCGCCAGGTGCGCGCGGGTCTGTGGGGTCGGCCGTTTGTTTTCCTGAAGTTCCGCACCATGCAGATTGTGCGGGATTCCGACGGCAATCTCCTGCCCGATAGCCGGCGCCTGACCGCTTTAGGCCGCCTGCTCCGCAGCACCAGCTTGGATGAATTGCCCGAGTTGTATAATGTGCTCACCGGCGAGATGAGTCTGGTCGGCCCCCGGCCGCTATTGACTGAATATCTCGACCGCTACACGCCGGAGCAGGCCCGGCGTCACGAAGTTAAACCCGGGATTACCGGTTGGGCGCAGATCAAGGGCCGCAACGCGCTTAGTTGGGAAGAGCGCTTCAAACTCGATGTTCATTATGTCGATTCACAATCCCTATGGCGTGATTTGGTAATACTGGCGCTGACCCCGCTTGCCGTTTTGCGCCGCGAGGGCATCACCGCGGAGGGCAATGCGACCATGCCCCCGTTTCAGGGCGCACGGAAAGAGTCCCATGATTGAGCACAAAAATGTTTACGTCCTCGGCGCAGGCGGCCACGCCAAGGTGGTCATCGCCGCGTTGCGGGCGGCTAGATACAATATTGTGCAGGTATTGGACGATGACGCAGGTCGGTCTGGCCGGGAAATACTCGGCATCCCTATTTCTGGACCGTTATCCATCATCGAAGAAAAAAAAGCATGTCCAGCGGTCATTGCCATCGGCGATAATCAGACCCGACGCAAAATCGCCGCCCGCTTTAGCAATGCTGATTGGGTGACAATTCTCCATCCTACCGCAATTATTGATCCCACAGCCACCATTTGTCCGGGGGTGGTGGTCTTCGCCGGTGCGGTCATCCAACCGGATGCAAAAATCGGCGCGCACGCGATCATCAACACCGGCGCGACTATCGATCACGATTGCCGCATCGGCGATTATGTCCACATCGCTCCCGGTTGTCATCTATGCGGCAATGTCATTGTCGGCGAGGGTGTATTGCTGGGTGTGGGCAGTGTTGTTATTCCCGGAATAAATATTGGTGCTCGGACGACAATTGGTGCGGGTAGTGTTGTTGTTCATGATTTGCCGGCCGGGATTACCGCGGCCGGTATTCCGGCCCGGGTGAATCATCGATAAATGACAATCCGTAGCCCACCGAAGCGAAGCGCCCGGTGGGTTTATAAAATCGATGCCTGCGCGATGATTTCGGCGCCGACGCAGAATTATTGATGATTCTCTGGTTAATCCGTTGGCGCAGGCAGCGAAAATAAAATCCATCATGCTGGTGGGCTACCGGCTTCTCAAGAGTTTAAGGAGTTCTCATTGCTCGGCCAAGAAAAAGATTTAGTGTAAAATTAATGGATATACCCCCTCCGCCATCTGTATCTGCGCCGCCATAAAGACCGCCATAATCAGGTACCTTCAAGGAGATTTTTGAATACTCAACTAAACCACCAACCGCAAATCCCGGCGAAAGAAAGAAGTGGGCCCCTCCTTCAATATAAAATCCCGAAGCATCGACAGTTGCCTCATCAGATACAATATCCCCATCCCAGGTTCCGTTCAAGCTCTCTTTGACCTCCCCTGATACAAGCCCTACTCCTGCGAAGGGAAGAAATGCATTATTGTTGATTTTTTGACCAACAAAACAATAACGTCCGCCAAAATAAATAAACTGTTCTTGAAATTCCGCTTCGATATTGACCGAAGCTGAGTTGCCAAATATAAGCGGCTTGCCCTTAATCTTCCAAATGCGGCTTTTTAGAACAAGGAAAATACCAATATCTCCCAAACCGATTCCGCCCTGGACGCCATACGAAGGTCCCGTTTTACTCCCGTAAATATCCTCAAAACCGTAAAGTTGACCATCCCTTTCAACTTGAGGATACGAAACGCTAAAGATGCCTCCGTACCCCCCCAAGAACCCGGTGATTCTGGATTCAGATTTTCCTTCTTCTTGGGTACGTGCCGAGCCAAACTGGAACATCACGACAGCGGCCGTCAACAACAAAATTCTCAAGCAATGCAACATCCAATACCTCCTTAATTGATCAGTTTTCGATGAATTGGTTTCCAATTTATTGAATGCTCCCTCAAAAAAAGTTAAACCGTGCTTATGAACTGTCAATCGGATCGCGGAAAATCCTATTGGTACTATCCCCTGGCACAATTAATATTTCCGCTTTGATACTCACTTTCGGTTCATTCCCCCCAACATCCGGATTCTGATTGCGGGCTCGTGCAGCTACCTAGATGGAAACTCGCCGCAGTAGCGGCCCCATAAGAATCGACAAAAAGAGTTGGATTATTAGCACACGTTATGTCCCACACCCCAATGACGCAATATTGGTCTGGCAGCTGGTAAATCTCGATGCGGTACATTTTCGAGCAATCTAGCTTACGGCTCGTACAATAATAACCATTGCTATTGCTGTTACCTAATTCCAATCTCTGGCCGCTTGCCTGGTCAAAAACCATCACATCTGCGACATGAGGGCGGTTTGGATCGTCCGGACCAAAATAGCAAGTTATGTTTAAAGCAAT
>SDBS01000792.1_pt1 | contig 31584 bp, 24 predicted proteins | sample 2277091 | NCBI WGS metagenome assembly SDBS01 (sample SAMN10404972, study PRJNA504765) | marine sediment metagenome | isolation source: marine sediment core GS10_PC15, 163 cmbsf | place: Arctic Ocean: Southern Knipovich Ridge | collected 2010 | reverse complement strand
CCCATAAACTTATTGTTCCTCAAGAAGATGAAAGATACGCTCCTTCTCAAATGGAAGCTTTAGCGGTAGGGGTATGACATTTTTATTTTGCACAAAGGGTGACATAATTACTTTGCATTGACAAGCTCGGGGTGATTCTCTTGACAGGGAGAAGCCGATCGGTATAATTGACCCCAAGCTTTCAAACCTCTAAGGCCAGAGCCATCCAAAAAGAGATATTAGATTGAAAAGCATGACCGGGTACGGGGAGGGGAGGGGAAAAACCGAGGAAATCGATCTCCTCCTCGAGGTCAAATCCGTCAACCATAGATTTTTGGACTTACAAATTTACTGCCCAAAAGAGATTTCCCCGGGTATGGAAGCAAAAATAAGGAGCAAAGTCAAAGCCAAGGTATCCCGGGGCAAAGTTACCGTTAATGTCCGGACAAAGAGAACAAAGCCGCCTACCTATAGTGTCGAGGCTAATCAAGTACTTGCCTCCCGCTACTATGAACTCTTTCGCCAACTTTCAGATTCCCTGGGCCTCACAGACGGTGTGTCTCTCTCCCATCTGTTGAGCCTTCCCGAGGTGGTTTATCTGGAAAGATCGGAGGAGAACGCGGATAAGGTAGAAAAAGCGCTGTTTCAAGCCTTGGACAGAGCCCTACAAGATTTCTTGCGGATGCGGGAAAGAGAAGGAAAAAATCACCTTGCGAGCATCCAGAGCTGCATCAAGAGTATGGGGGATTCCCTCCCTCTTATAGAAAAAGAATTTTCCCTGGCTCAGGAAGACTACCGGAGGAGAACAAGGAACAGTCTGGAGGAGCTTCTCGAAAAAGAACCTAAGGAAAAAATCATCAACGAGATCTCGCTTCTCCTTTCCCGGGCAGATATCAGCGAGGAGAAACTCCGCTTCCAGTCCCATCTGAAGGAGTGCAAAAGAACCCTGCGGAAGGCAGGACCCATAGGGAAAACATTGGGTTTCATACTTCAGGAACTACATCGGGAAATCAATACTATAGGAGCAAAGTCAGACTCTTTTGCCATCTCCCGGCTCGTTGTTCAGATAAAACACTACCTAGAGAGAATCAGAGAAGAGGTTGTCAATATTGAATAACAAATCGAATCGGTCCAGAGGAGGATGAATTTGCTAAAGAAAACGAAAGGACTCATCCTTCTAGTCTCTGCTCCCTCGGGAGCGGGCAAAACGACCTTATGCAAAAGACTTCTGCAAGCTTCCTCCTCATTTATCTCTTCCGTCTCTTTTACCACCCGGCGTCGTCGCAAGAACGAAATTGAGGGAGTGGATTATTATTTCGTTTCCCAAAAGGAATTTGGAAAGATGGCAGGGGAGGGAACATTTGTAGAATGGGCCGAAGTTCACGGCCATCTGTATGGAACGTCGGTCAAACTCCTCGATCAGAGGGTGAGGGAAGAAAAAGACGTGCTCCTGGAGGTGGATGTGAAGGGAGGGTCTCAAATCAAAAAAAACTACCCCCAGGCCGTGCTCATCTTCCTCCTTCCTCCTTCCTGGCAGGAACTGGAGAAGCGTTTGGGTAGCAGAAGAACCGAGAGCGAGGAGAAGCTAGCTCAGCGGATGAAACAGGCAAAAAAAGAGATCGAATACGCCCCTCATTATGATTATCTTATCATAAATGACGATATCAACCGGGCTCTGCAGGACCTGTTAGCCATAATCCGGGCTGAGCGCTGCCGAATGGACCGAGTGACCGATAAGGATCTACAAGCCCTGAGGGGTCTTACAAACTGAAGAAAGGAGCGTCAACTGGATACATTCTCTACCGATGAAGTGCTGCGCAAGACAGGGATAGCTAATAAATACGTGCTGACCCGTCTGGCTATCCAAAGAATGAGAGATATCGTCAGGCAGAAAGACAAGGAAAGCCTGGAAAAACCCAAAGATAAGCTTTCTACCCGCGTTCTAAGAGAAATTGCTGAGGGCAAGGTAGGAATGCAGAAGTTGGCGGTCGAAAACAAGGAGGAATCGGAGAACTAGCCCCCAATTCTCATTCCCTCTGCCAGAGCATCCTGAAAATCAGGTGAAGCAGCTAATTCTACATACTCAACATTCCGTGAAATCTCCTCCGCCTCTCGCCAGGACTCCTGAGAAAGTAGAGCCATGATGGCTCCTAAGCTGGCAGCATTGCCCACACTACTCACCTTGACCCCAGGCGAGGTAGGAAGAAGACCGATGTTTTGAGCACTTCTTGGGTCGATATTACTGCCGAAAGCTCCGGCCAGGAGGACTTCATCTACTCCCTCTTCCTGCAGGCCAAGCTTCCTCAGAAGAATCTGTATGCCAGCACGTATGGCTCCCTTGCCTAGTTGAAGCTCCCTGATATCATTCTGGGTAAGCACGATAGGGAACTCCCCAGCGGACTCCTTCTCACTAGCCAAAACAAAACCACTACTCCCTTCCGTTTTTATTACCCTCCGATTCCAGATTTTCTTGACCGGGGGAACAAGAATCCGCCCTGAGCTGTCAATAATCTTCTCCCTAGACAACTCGCTGACAGCATCTACCAATCCACTTCCACAAATTCCCCGGGGCCTACCCCCTGCTATCACTCCCACCTCCACCCTTCCTTCTCTCAGTCTTACTCTCTCAATAGCTCCTTTTTCTGCTCTCATTCCCCGAGAAATACGTGCTCCTTCAAACGCTGGTCCAGCAGCGCTGGAGGCACAAACTATACGTCCATCTTGGGCCAATATTATTTCCCCGTTAGTTCCAATATCGATAGCCAACCTAAGCTTTCTGTCCCTGCGAGAAAAAAGAGAGGTAGCCAGGATAACTCCCACTGTATCCCCACCCACAAAGGCAGCCACATTCGGGAAAATGAGTAGTCCTCCCCTCTGGTTGATCGCAATCCCTAACTCCGAGGATTCAAGTCTAATAGCCCTCTTGATTGCGGGAACATAAGGATAAATAGCTAGATTTAAGGGATTTATACCCAATAGAAAATGGTGCATAACTGTGTTACCAACAAAGGTTGCTTCGTAGATATTCTCTGTTTTTACCTTTGTTTTCCCGCATAGTGATTTGATGATTTGATTGATAGCTTGAATTACTTCCTTTTGCAAAACCTTCAACCCGTTGGGATGAGACTGAATAAAGCTGACCCTGGTGACTATATCCTCTCCGTAAGAGATCTGAGGATTCAAAACACCATTGGCAGCGAGCTCCTGCCCAGTATCTAGATCCACCAAAATACCTACTATGGTGGTTGTTCCTATATCAAATGCAACACCAAAACTCTTTCCCCTAGTGTCTCCTCCCTCTAATTCAAATAATTTTCCGTTACTCACGACAGCCGTTAGCTTCAAATCAGCTTTCCGTATAAAAAGAGGAATTTTCCTTATTAGCTCCAAATCCGAAGCCAGGGCAAAAATTCCTTGCTCTCCAAGCGACCTCTCAACTCTTGACAGATCGTCAACTTGATCCTCAAGTGTAGGAAGAGGAAGAGAAAGATGCACTTTGCGAATACGGGGGTTGGTGATTATTGTTCGGTCTATTCTGCTCGTGAGGATTTTAGGAAAGGACACAAGAGAAAGAGGGTGGACTTGGACCCAGCACTCTCCTTCAATTAAGGTTTGGCAGGCCAACCTCCAGCCTTGTTCTGGGTGGGGAAGATGTTTTTGTTCGGCTGGACTTGGGGCGGAAACTTTGCCTCTTATTCTAATCTTACATTTTCCACATATCCCTTTTCCCCCACAGGGAAATCTTATCTGAATTTCCGCCGTCTCTAGCGCCTCCTTTAAACTAGTTCCTGAGGCAACAAGGATGGTTTTCTGCCAGCTCGGAAAATGAAGACTTACTTTTCTCCCCTCCATAGTATTTAGCCTATCAACTTAATCACGTGTTGTAGGAGCTCCTTTTTTCCCACTACTCCCACCACCCGAGCTGCGACTTCGCCATTTTTGAAAAAAAATATAGTGGGAATTCCCCTTATACCATATTTAGCTGCTTCACTCGGGTTTTCATCTACATTTACCTCACAGACTTTTATTTTTCCCTCGAATTCCTCAGCAATTTCCTTGATAAAGGGTTTCATCCTAAGACAAGGGCGGCACCACTCGGCAAAAAAATCTACTAGGACAGGTAGGTTAGCTTCTATTATTTCTCTCTGAAAGTCTTTTTCTCTTATCTGTTTGATTCTACTCACAATTACCTCCCGGTTAATTTTACTGTCTCTTAAGATACTATTAATATTACTATCTTGATATTTATTTATAGTAGTAGTAGTAGTACTTGTGAGTTATGGGGAAAACAGTACAAGACCTATGGGGAAGCTGAGAAAGACGAAAGAAAATCCTTGGGATAAAACTGTCACTTTTTCACACTATTTCACAAGAAGAAGTAAGGGTTCAATTTTATTCTCTTTTTATACATAGATTTTCCCCAGGATTTCACAGGGTTTTCAATAGTTTTTTCAACTCTTTCAACTCATTCAGTAAAGCGCTGTTCTTATTCTTTCTCTCTTCGATTTTTCTAAAAGCATACATTACAGTGGTATGGTCTTTTCCTCCGAACTGAGTAGCAATCTCAGGGAAAGAGGCTTCAGTAAATTCACGACAGAGGTACATAGCTATTTGCCGGGGGAAGACAATGGATCTGATTCTTTTCTTGCCTTTCAGGGCAGATTCTTTCACTTTGTAGTATCTGCCTACCGCTTTCTGCACCATTTCTATGGTTATGGGTTTAGATTTTCGGGAGGGGAGGATATCCCTCAGGATTTCCGAAGCCACATCCAAGTCTATTTTCTGTTTGAATAGAGAACATTGGGCAACCAGACGCACCAAGCACCCTTCCAGTTTACGAATATTACTCTTTACCCTCTCGGCAATAAACACAGCTACTTCGTGGGGAAGTTCTATGTTATCTATTGCCGCTTTCTTTTTTAGTATGGCTATTCTGGTTTCTAGATCTGGAGGTTGAATATCGGCAATCAGGCCCCATTCAAAACGGGACTGCAGTCGTTTTTCTAGAGTGGGCATTTCTGCCGGAGGACGATCACTGGAGAGGACGATCTGTTTCCGTGCTTGATAAAGGGTATTGAATGTATGAAAAAACTCTTCTTGGGTGCGCTCTTTCCCGGCCAAGAAATGGATGTCATCGACGACCAGAACATCCGTATTCCTATATTTTTTTCTAAACTCCATGGTCTTGTCGTCTCTAATAGAGTCTATCAACTCATTAGTGAACTGTTCTGAAGATAAATAGGTGAAAGCTAACCCGCTTCCGTGTTCTATGATATGGTGACCAATAGCCTGCAGGAGGTGAGTCTTACCCAGACCCACTTTTCCATAGATGAATAGAGGATTGTAAGCTCGGGAAGGAGCTTGAGCTACCGCTAGGGCGGCAGCATGAGCTAATCTGTTACTATTTCCGATAACGAATTTGTCAAAGTGGTAGCGAGCATTTAGTCTTGGGAAAGAAGAGTTTTTGCTCAAAGGCGCTCTTTCTTTTTTGCGGACGGTTCCCTGAGGCAGAACAAACTCAGCCTCAATGGGACTGCCAATTATGTCCCTAATTTCCTTTTCTATCATGGGTAGATATCTCTTACTCAACCATTTCCTAGAAAAGTCGTTAGGAACCTCGATGGTCAATTTGCTTGGAGTAAGGGCGTGTAATTGGGTAGGCTTGAACCAGGTATTGAAGTTCTGAGGCTTGATCCTTTTTTCAATCCTGGAAAGAAGCTCCAGCCAAATGTTTTCCTGGTATTCATCCATCTGAAAATCTACTTTCCTTGCCAAGACTTAATCACAGGTTTATCCACAGCTGTGGATAAGTTGAAACTCTTGCAAATGGAGAGAAAAAATGAGAAAAAGATACATCGCGTTTGCGAAGAAGGGCTATCGCTGGACGTTTCATGAGTTATGCACAAACGGAGAGATGAGATACCTACACGTTTCAATCCTACAAACAACCCCCTTTTTGTCAAGTTTGACAGAGGAGGGGGATTCTGTTAGGGTAAGCATGTATAAACACTTTTGAGGGTAAATGATGGAAAGATTGTGGGCTCCGTGGCGAAGGGAGTATATTCTGGGAACCAGAAAAACAAAGGGATGCATCTTCTGCCAGAAGCCAAAAGAGAATAAAGATGAGGAAAACTATGTTCTTTTTAGGGGAAAGGACTGCCTGGTAATATTGAACGTTTTTCCTTACACCAATGGCCACCTCATGGTGGCCCCGTACCGACATGTAAAGTCGGTTGAGAATCTGACTCAAGAAGAAGCCAGGGAAATGATGGAGATTCTTCGCAAAATGGTTGGTCTTCTTAAAGAGGTTCTGCATCCGGAGGGTTTTAATGTAGGAATGAATCTCGGGAAGGTAGCCGGGGCCGGGATAGTGGGCCATGTTCACCTTCATATCGTTCCCCGTTGGAAGGGGGATAGTCATTTCATGTCGGTTCTTTCAGATACGAGAGTTATATCTGAGGCTCTGAGGCAGACTTATAGTCAGCTAAAAGACAAATTGACCAAGCTCTCCCCCCAAAGATAAGCTCTTCTTTTTTCTTGATCGAGAGACCTCGTAGTGACGGAGGATTCAGTGCTCCCGGGGAAACTCCCTTCCATAGAAGATAAATCCTTGAAAGAACTTGGGGGGCTAAGGCAGCAACAATGGTGTTAGCGGGAAGGATTTCTGAGTGGATGAGACAAAAAGTCAAGGAGGCAGGAGCAGAGGGAGTCGTGGTGGGAATAAGTGGGGGGCTTGATTCCTCGGTGGTGGCAACCTTGGCCAAAAAAGCTGTGGGAGAAAAAGTGCTTGGGATAATCATGCCCTGTCACAGCGAACCCCTGGACGAGAAGTACGGATGGCGGGTGGCCGAGAAACTCAAAATAGAGACAGAACGAGTGGTTTTGGATTCTCTTTACGATAGATTTTCGGAGCTTCTTCCCTCTGGCAAGAGGCTGGCTCTAGCCAATTTGAAAGTCAGACTGAGAATGGCTACCCTATATTATTTCGCTAACAATCTGAACTACCTTGTAGTTGGTACCGGAAACAAGAGCGAAATATCAGTAGGATATTTCACAAAGTATGGGGATGGGGGTTGCGATATTCTTCCCTTGGGAGACCTTTTGAAGACCGAGGTGAGAGAGCTGGCGAGAGTGCTGGAGCTTCCAGAGGAGATCGTTAACCGAGTCCCCAGCGCAGGTCTCTGGAAAGGGCAGACAGACGAAGGAGAGATGGGTCTCAGATACGAGGATTTGGATGAGATCCTGTTGGCCATAGAAGCTGGCAAAGGAAGCCTTACTCCCAAAGAGACGGTGGCCAGAGTAAAGCGCTTGATTGAGGCCTCTCAACACAAGAGGTCAGCGGTCGCCGTATTCAAAAAATCCACTCAGAAACATAGAACATAGCCCTATGGGCGTTGCTGACAACCTTTGGCACCCGTCTAAAATGCTGACGGATAGACTGTAAAAGGGGTATGGATAACAAAAAGATGAGAGTCCAAATAATCATTAATGCATATCGCAGCAGCAGGCGTGGTGGCGAAGTAGGTATTAGCGGAGCCTCTGCTTGGCGCAGATTTAGGATGGCTCACATTCTTTTGAAGTGAAAAACTGAATCCGGGGAGGAGATCATGAGAGAGGAAATGACAAACAATTTCTGCAAAATGGTTCAAATCAGTAGCGAGTCTGGCAATGAGAAGGACTTTGTTCATTACCTCAAAGATCTGTTTACAGAAGCACTGCAAGCTAATTGTGTGGTGGATGATTTTGGAAATTTGATAGCAAAAGTGCCTCCTAAGAAATCAGACTCACTTGAGCCCGTCTTATTTGGCGTACATGCAGACACGGTTAAGCCGGGCAAAGGTATTGAACCTGTTATCGAAAATGGAATAATACGTTCTAGAAAAGAAACAATTTTGGGAGCAGATGACAAGGCGGGGATAGTGGAGCTCTTTGAGGCAATTAGAACAGCCCCGAGTTACCCTCCGATCGAGATTGTGGTCTCAAGAGAGGAGGAGACGGGTCTCAAAGGTTCTAAGAATATAGACGCGTCAGCGCTCAATGCAAAAAAAGGGTTTGTTGTTGATACCGATAAGCTAGAGGATATTATAGTTGGCGGTCCGTCGTACATGAGTATCAAGGTGGATATTACCGGCAGGGCTGCTCATGCAGGAATGGAGCCAGAGAAGGGCATATCGTCGATCAAAGCCGCGTCGCATGCCATATCAATGTTGAAAGAAGGGTGGATCGATGATGAGACAACAGTAAACGTGGGCGTCATACGGGGAGGCGAGGTTATCAACGCTGTGCCGGAAAAAACAGAAGTCAAGGCTGAGTGCCGGAGTAAAACACATGAGAAGTGTCTTAAGCGCAGCAACTTGATCAAGGAGATATTTGTTGCTGCGGCAAATTCTGTCGGAGCGAAGGCAGATGTCACAATGGAACTTCTCATAAGGTGCTACTGTATTTCTGAAGATGCAGAACCTGTTGCAATTGCGAAAAAAGCTATCATCAGCGTAGGGCTGCACCCAAAGGTAAAGGTTATATGTGGTGGGACAGACGCTGCTCAATATAACGAAAAAGGTATCGAGACCGTAGTCATAGGAATGGGTGTTCAATCGGAACATACAAAGGAAGAAAAGATATTAGTAGCAGACATGATGAAGGGTGTAGAGATCATTCAGCAAATACTCAAGCAGGTATCTCTAAGAGGATAAGTTGTCAAGGGGTTTTACAGGAAAAAGTAAAGCTATGCTTCTTCCTGCTGGATCCCCCTTGCAGTATGGAGAATGAGAGAGAATCTTTCCGCAAGGGGATTTTACTTTTGGTTGTCTCATATGCTTAGCTATCCCAAGAAATATGATGTTATCGTAGTGGGGGGAGGCCATGCTGGTTGTGAGGCATCCCTTGCTGCCAGTCGGCTGGGATGTTCGACCTTGCTTTTGACCATGAACCTGGATACCATCGGTCTTATGTCCTGCAATCCTGCTATTGGCGGTTTGGGCAAGGGGCAACTGGTGAAGGAGATAGATGCTCTGGGAGGAGAGATGGCGAAAGCCATTGACAAGACAGGCATCCAGTTCCGCTTGCTTAATACAGGAAAGGGACCTGCGGTGAGGTCATCCCGGGCTCAGGCCGATAGAAGGAAGTACCGTGAATATATGAAGAAGATCCTGGAAGGTGAGCCCTCCCTTGACTTAAAGCAGGCTATGGTAGAGAAGGTCATGGCTAAGAATGGAGAAGTAGAAGGAGTCCAGACGTATTTGAAAGAGAAATTCCTGGGCAGGACCGTTGTTATTTGCCCCGGCACTTTCCTTGGTGGTTTGATCCATATCGGCTTGGTTCATTTTTCGGCAGGGAGAATGGGCGAGTTGTCAACCACGGCCCTCTCCCAGAGTCTCAGAGATCTAGGATTCAGACTGGGCAGATTTAAGACGGGAACCTGCCCCAGGCTGGATGGGAAGACCATCAACTTTTCCAAAATGAAGGTGCAACACGGGGACTTCTCTCCCATCCCCTTTTCCTTTTCCACTCGCAGCATTAGTCGTTCCCAGGCTCCTTGCTACATCACTTATACCAATTCCCGGACCCACAAGGTTATTGAATCCGCCCTGGATCAGTCACCTCTCTATACCGGGATAATCAAGGGCACGGGAGTGCGGTATTGTCCGTCCATCGAGGACAAAGTGGTAAGATTTCCCGAGAGGGCGGGGCATCGGATATTTCTGGAGCCCGAAGGAAGAGGAACAATGGAATTTTACCCTAACGGTCTTTCCACCAGCTTGCCCGTGGACTCTCAATACAAGATGCTTCGCACTATTGAAGGGCTCGAAGAGGTGGAAATCGTGAGGCCGGGCTACGGTATCGAGCACGACTACGTTGATTCTACTCAGCTTTTCCCAACCCTGGAGACCAAACTGGTAAGAGGTCTTTATTTGGCCGGTCAGATTAATGGAACCACCGGCTATGAGGAAGCGGCAGCTCAAGGCCTGGTGGCCGGGATTAATGCTGCTTTAAGAGTTAAGGGTAGAAACTCTTTCACGCTTGATCGCTCAGAAGCATACATTGGGGTGTTGATTGACGATCTGGTAATCAAGGGAACTAATGAGCCTTATCGCATGTTTACCTCCCGGGTAGAATACAGACTTCTCCTCAGGGAGGACAATGCGGATCTACGCCTTGGCAAGAGGGGCTATAGGATAGGCTTAATAGGAAAGAAGGATTTTCGGAGAATCGAGAGGAGAAAGGGGAGAATTGAGCAAGAGCTTTCAAGGCTTAAAAAGACCAGACTTACTCCCAACAAGAATGTGAATACCAAGCTCAAAGAGTGGGGCAGTAGCCCCCTGACCCATCCTCTCTCCTTGGAAGCGGTCCTTCGTCGTCCTCAGATTTCCTATCAGAAACTGGGGTCTCTGGAAGAAAGAAGAGAAGGCATCTCTTTGCCCGAGGCACATCAGGTAGAGATGCAGGTTAAATATGAGGGTTATATCCAGCGCCAGGCTAGGGAGGTGGCTAGATTCAAGAAAATGGAAAGGGCAAGAATCCCCCCAGATTTGGAGTTTAGCAAGATTCCTGGGCTCTCCCATGAAGTTAAGGAGAAACTGAGCCAACTGAGACCTGTTTCTCTGGGACAAGCCTCACGCATTTCTGGGATAACCCCGGCCGCCATCTCGGTTCTTTTGGTCTATTTGAGAAAAATCAAGGGTTAGAGTGTGATTTACGCAGGAAGAAGGGCTGGTTAAGATAATGACATCTTCATAAGAATTTAGAGAGGGAGGGCTGAGGCGAGATCCGGGGGTGAAGAGATGAAGAGGGAAAAGGGAAAGGAAGATTATGCAGAGCTAAAGAAACTGGCGCAAGAAATGGGGTCCTGCCTGTTTGGAGTAGCGAATGTTAGTCTCATCAAGAATGAGTTTCTTTTGTCTTCCTCGATTACTAGAAGGCTTGCCAGGGGAATATCTCTTGCCGCTCCTGTATCTGACGAGATATTAGGCGACATTCAGGACAGGCCCACCCCCCTCTATTACCATCACTATCGACAGCTGAATTTCTTTCTTGACCGAATGGCTCTTAAGATGAGTTTTTTCCTGCAGAGACAGGGCTGGAGGGCTCTGCCCATTCCTGCCTCTCAAATCGTGAACTGGCAAGAACAGAGGGGCCATCTTTCCCACAAGAAAATTGCTCAAAGAGCTGGCCTAGGAAGGATAGGCAGAAGCAATCTCCTGGTGAATCCGAGATTTGGGGCCCGGATAAGACTGGTGAGTGTTCTCACCAACATGCCCCTTCCCAGTGATGAGCCGAACCAGACAGATTGTGGAAAATGTAGGAGATGCATTTCTTCCTGTCCTGCTCAAGCGATTAAGGAAAGCCCGGAGGAGTTCGACCACATGGGATGTTTTGAGCAGCTCCGAATTTTCCGGAAAGAAGGCTTCGCCCCTCAGTATATTTGTGGTATATGCGTGAAAGCCTGCCCTGGGAAGAGAGAGCCGATTGCAAACGGTTACACAAACTAGAGGTTGGCAAGGTGCAGCCCGAGTTCGTGGGACTGGTTGTTTTAATGCTTTCGTGCTTTGCCATCTCCTATGCAGTTTTTATGAAGCAGGAAAGAGGGTCTCTGTAAGAGAAGACTCTCCCTTTCTCATTTCTTCCTCTCCTCTTCCTGGAATCTTTCCGGAGTTTCTTTTTTTGTCCAACATTACTGCTATTTCAGGGGCTGCTTCCTCCTCAAAACAGGGGGCATGACAAGGATCTTTTGACCAGGTTATTTATCCAGCAAGCTTGCTCCCTAGCACGTATCTGATACAATAGGAAAGAAGGAAGAGCTTCTCCGCAGACTTCACCGGGTAGGGGAGAATGGATTGAACTCGAATGTTTCCTCATGGGAGGTCTGCATCTGCGGGGGGGCAGACAAGGGTACAAGAATCGATGCTCTTAGCTGGGCAAAAAGGATGGAGGCCTCGGGGGCGGGATGAGATTCTTGTAACCAGCATGGATGGAGATGGAACTAAGAGAAGCTACCGAGGTTCTTCGATGAAGCAGAAGCCTTATCAAGGTATGGTGGCTATTTTGGACTTTGGTTCCCAATATAATCAGCTCATCGCCCGCAGGGTGAGGGAGCTGCAAGTTTACTGTGAGCTTATTCCCTTTGATGCTAGTGCTTCTCAGATTCTTAAATCAAAGCCTAAAGGTATCATTCTGTCCGGTGGACCGGCCAGTGTTTTTGACGAGAATGCCCCGCTTCCCCGGCAAGAGATACTTCATCTAGGCATTCCCATTTTGGGGATCTGCTACGGTATGCATGTATTGGGCCATCTTCTCGGGGGAGAGGTGAAGGCCACCTCTGAGCGAGAATATGGCGCGAGCGAGTTGTATGTGAATGAGAAAGGGGATCTTTTTGGGGGAATCTCCTCTCCGACCCGTGTATGGATGAGCCATGGCGATCAGGTCAAAAGACTTCCTCCTGAATTCCGGATCCTTGCCCACACATCTACCTGCTCTGTAGCCGGGATGGGAGATGCCAAGAGGAAACTATATGGGATTCAGTTTCATCCCGAGGTTGTTCATACCAGGGAAGGAAGGCGTATCTTTGAAAACTTTCTGTTCAGGATTTGTGCTTGTACCAAGAACTGGACTATGAGTTCATTCACCGAGTTTGCGGTGGACCAGATGAGAAAGAAGGTAGGCAAAGGAAAAGTCGTATGTGCCCTCAGTGGAGGGGTAGACTCATCCGTTACAGCTATGCTAGTTTCTAAAGCCATCAAAGATCGACTGGGTTGTATTTTTGTCAACAACGGGCTTCTTCGAGAAGGGGAAGCCGACCAGGTAAGGAGGACTTTTGCCCATAGTCTCCACCTCAATTTGTACTATGTGGATGCCGAAGAAAGGTTCTTGTCCAAGCTCAGGGGTCTCGTTGATCCGGAAGAGAAAAGGAAGGTTATTGGTGAGGAGTTCATCAAGGTATTCAGTGAAGAGGCCCAAAAAATGGGCAAAATTGATTTTCTAGCTCAAGGGACGCTCTATCCGGATGTCATCGAATCTCTCTCTGCTAAGGGAGGACCTTCGGCAACCATTAAGAGCCACCATAATGTAGGAGGACTTCCGGATTTCATGCATTTCAAGCTTCTGGAGCCTCTAAGGGATCTATTCAAGGACGAGGTAAGAGCGATGGGTAGAGAATTGGGTCTTCCAGAAGACATACTCAGAAGACAGCCCTTTCCCGGCCCCGGATTGGCGGTGAGGGTGGCAGGAGAGGTGACCCGGGAACGCCTTCAGATTCTGCGTGAGGCGGACAAGAGAGTCCAGGAGGAAATGAAAAAATATAGAGGATTTGAAGACATCTGGCAGTCCTTTGCGGTCCTTTTGCCGGTGAAGAGTGTAGGGGTTATGGGCGATCAACGGACCTATGAATACACTATCGCCTTGCGGGTCGTCACCAGCATTGACGGGATGACGGCTGATTGGGCAAAACTCCCCAGTGATATTCTGGAAAAAATCTCGAATAGAATCATCAATGAGGTGAAAGGGGCCAACCGGGTGCTCTATGATATCAGCTCAAAGCCACCCAGCACTATTGAATGGGAATAGGAAAAGATGGCACAGCGAACCAGGAGAAGGAGGGATGGAAAAGGCGCACGATAGCGAAAGGCTATTTCAGGCGGAGGTGTACATCAGTCTGAAGAAGGGATTGGCTGATCCCCAGGGATCAGCCATCAAAGAAGCTCTTGAGACCCTGGGTTATCATAATCTGACCCGGGTCCGGTTTGGCAAATATATAGAGCTTGGGCTCAGGGCGAAGAATAGAGGTGAGGCGGAGGAAAAACTCAAAGATATGTGTGGGAAGCTCCTGGTCAATCCGGTGATCGAGAAATACAGCTACGATATTGAGGAAGGAAGGGTGAGATGAGGTTCGGTGTTGTGGTTTTTCCTGGGTCAAATTGTGATGATGATTGCTATTATGTAGTTCGGGATGTCGTGGGGGAGGAAGTTGATTTTATCTGGCATAAGGAGAGGAGGGTGGAAGGATTTGACTGTCTCATTCTTCCTGGGGGATTCTCTTATGGTGATTATCTTCGAACCGGAGCTATTGCTCGATTCTCTCCTGTCATGAAGGCGATAGGCAGCTTCGCCAGGAGAGGCGGCTTGGTCATAGGTATATGCAACGGTTTCCAGATTCTTCTGGAATCGAACCTTTTGCCAGGAGCCATGATGAAAAACAGAAACCTTCGATTCATCTGTAGGTTTGCGAATATAAGGGTAGAAAATAATCGTACTCCTTTTACGAGCCTCTGTCAAATTGGACAGGTTCTGAGGGTCCCTATTGCCCATATTGATGGTAGCTACTATGCGGGCCGTGAGATCATGAGAGGCTTGAGGCAGAACAATCAGATCATTTTCAGGTATTGCAGTGAGGACGGAGAGCTGTCCCAGGAGTCAAACCCCAATGGGTCGGAGGATTTTATAGCTGGTATCTCGAACCGGTCAGGGAACGTTCTGGGATTGATGCCTCATCCGGAGAGAGCCTCGGAATCTATTCTCGGCTCGGAGGACGGCAGAATCGTTTTTGAGTCTCTGGTAAGGACTGTGAAGAGAACTCGGGCCGTCTCTCCGGAATGACCGTCCGCCCGGTGAAGAGATCTCCTGAGCGTCGTGGGATCATATACAAAGGACTGCCAAACCTTGAATTAGAGGGTAGATGAAGTGAAAGAACCGGGGAAAATCACTCTGGATTTGGTCAAAGCCCACGGTTTGACACAGGAGGAATATGAGAAGATAAAGGACACTCTTGGGCGTGAGCCCAATTTTACCGAGCTGGGAATATTCTCAGTGATGTGGAGTGAACATTGTAGTTACAAAAGTTCAAAACCCACCCTGAGGCTCTTCCCTACTTCGGGAAAGAATATCCTCATCAAAGCAGGTGAGGAAAATGCCGGAGTCGTCGATATTGGCGATGGTCTCTGCGTGGTAATGAAGATGGAATCTCATAATCATCCCTCAGCGGTGGAGCCATTTCAAGGGGCGAGTACCGGTGTAGGAGGAATCCTCAGGGATATTTTCACTATGGGGGCAAGGCCCATAGCTCTTCTGGATTCCCTTCGCTTCGGTCCTCTGGATAATGGTCGCAATCGTTATCTTCTTAGTGGTGTAGTAGGTGGAATTGCTGCCTATGGCAATTGCATGGGCATTCCCACTGTGGGAGGGGAGGTCTGGTTTGATGAAACCTACGAGGGCAACCCCCTGGTTAATGTGATGGGTGTTGGGGTGGCAAGACGGAATAGTCTGGTCAAGGCCAGAGCCACAGGAGTCGGAAACCCTGTTTTTTATGTGGGCGGAGATACCGGACGAGATGGCTTAGGAGGAGCCAGCTTTGCCTCCCGGGAGCTTGCTGAAGAGTCAGACAAGGATCGACCCGCGGTTCAGATAGGTGATCCTTTCAAAGAGAAGCTTCTGTTGGAGGCATGCCTGGAGCTTTTGAGCACGGGAGCAGTGGTGGGCATGCAGGATATGGGAGCAGCCGGACTGATTTGCTCCACCTCGGAAACAGCCTCTCGGGGAAATTCAGGAATGAGGATAGATCTATCCCTGGTACCAAGAAGGGAAGAGGGTATGATACCTTATGAGGTGATGCTCTCCGAGTCGCAAGAGAGAATGCTGGTCATCGTTACACGGGGAAAAGAGAGAGAAGCTCGGAGAGTTTTTGATAAGTGGGATCTTCATGCTGTTCCTATTGGGGAAGTCACCGGTGACGGATATGTCATGGTTTTCGACGACGATAAGGGGGTGGCTCAAGTTCCAGCTAAGTTCCTAACAGAGGGGGCACCGGTGTATACCAGAGAAGGGAGAAAACCAGAATATCTAAGAAAGACAAAAGGCGTGGACATCTCCACCATTCCTGAACCTCAGGACTATGATGGTGTTCTAAAGGCCCTCGTGGCTTCTCCCAATATCTGCTCCAAGAGGTGGGTGTATGAGCAGTACGATCACATGGTGAGGACCGACACCGTTCTTCGACCGGGGGCTGATGCAGCCCTCATTCGAATCAAAGGGACCCAGAAAGCCATTGCTCTAAGCTGTGATGGAAATAGCAGGTACTGCTTTCTTGATCCCTACGAGGGCGGGAAGATAGCCGTAGCCGAAGCGGCTAGAAATGTTGTTTGTGTGGGAGCGAAACCTATCGCCATTACCAATTGCCTCAATTTTGGCAATCCCACTAAGCCCCATGTATTCTGGCAGTTTAGAAGATGTGTTGAGGGAATGGCAGATGCCTGTCGAATGCTAAACACTCCTGTGACTGGTGGTAATGTGAGTTTCTATAATGAAAATCCAAAAGGAGCCATTGATCCAACGCCAGTGGTAGGGATGCTGGGTCTTGTTGAGAAGATGAGTTTTTCCTGTACCCCCTGGTTTAAAAGAGAAGGTGACTTAATTGTGCTCCTAGGAGAGTGCAGGGAGGAGATAGGAGGGAGCGAGTATCTCGGGCTTATTCATGGTTTAAAGATGGGTCCGATCCCCAGGATGGACTTAGAGAAAGAAAGGGCAGTCCAGAATGCCTGCCTTGAGTTGATCAGGGCCCGGTTAGTGAGCTCGTCCCATGATTGCTCTGATGGTGGCCTGGCCGTGACTCTGGCTGAGTGCTGCATGTCTGATTCTGGTATGGGAAGTGGGGCTGTGGTTGAGCTTGAAGCTTTCCCGGAGGTCTCGAAGATAAGAATGGATGCCCTTCTATTTGGGGAGACCCAATCTCGTATTTTGGTTTCCTGCCGTCCCAGGAATCTTCCGCGGATAGAAAGACTTGCCCGTCAAAACAAGGTGGCTTGCTGGAAATTGGGGGTAGTGAGAGGAAATAGACTTATTGTCAGAAGGATCAAGAGAAGGGTCCTGGACGTATCCCTTGAGGAATTAGAGGAGAACTGGGGAAAAGGACTGTCCGGTGGGGATGATTAGTTCAGGTAAAGTGGAAAGGGAAAAATCTTTTTTCCCAGGAAAAACTGGGATTTTTTTGAGAAGAGGATTTTTTCTGGGTGGCGCCCTCCTTTTTCTTTTTTCCAGTGGTATCTCACGGCTCGAAGCTCACCCTTTTCAGATCGGAGAAAAACTCACCTATGTTCTGAAGCTACGCGGCATTCCGTTGGGCAGGCAGGTATTAGAGGTCCGAAATGGACCACGGATTAGGGGACGTTCGACCTATCTTCTTTTCTCTTCTGTCAAAAGCTCCGGATTCCTTTCCTTTCTCTACCGCATAAACGATGAGCTAGAAAGTTTTGCCGACACCGATACTCTCTATTCTCTTCGATCTAGGATTCGTTTTCAGGAGGGGAAGCAGTCTCGAAACTACGAAGTTGAGATAGATATGGACAGCATGAAGGCTATCTTTGAAAATAAGAACAACAAAGAAAGGTGGGAGCAGGAAGTTTCTTTTCCCATCCTGGATTTCGTCTCCCTCATATACTGGCTCCGCACTCAGGACCACACTGCGGGGGAAATATTTTCCATATTTTTTATTAATACAGGGGCACACTCCGCTGAAGTGAAAGAGTTCAAAGTTCAAGTGGGGGAGGTTGAGCAAATTTCGACGTATGTTGGCACTTTCTCCGCCATAAGATATCTACAATCCAGTGAAGAAGGTAATGGGATCATCGTATGGATCTCCCAGGAAGAAGGAAAGATCCCCGTGAAATTTCAGCTAAGCACAGGCTGGGGAGTACTAACGGCTTATCTGGCGACAATAGAGGGAAGGGACACATCGGAGAAGTTAGACTAAGTCTTCCTTTGCACGGGGAGGACCTCTTCTGAAGAGTCTAGAAGAGGGGGATGTGAATTCCTACGGACACCTTCCGGTCAGGCAATGAGAAGTTCTCCAGGGGAGAGTAATCGTTGAGCTGGAGCTCTATCCAGCACTCTCCACCTTTGCCGATTTTTCTTCCAACTTTAACTTTTCCCTTATAGCCAAAAGGTAGGAGCTTTTCGAGATCTTCCTCGTAGTATCTTTCCCCTTCGATCTCTCCTCCTGCCTCTATGAGCCAATTGCCTGGTTTCCATCTTAACCAAAGCTCCCCGGAAGACCCAGGATAGCCTGGTACGATTCTTCCCGGGTTATCTTGATTATCTACTTCTTGATAGGTATAGCCCAGTTCCTGCTCAAAAACATCATTGAGGTGCAATACCCAACTTAGCCTTCCCCCTTTCAGGAGAATATCTCGAATAAGGGGTCTGATAAGGGAACTCGCACCGTCCCAATTCCAGACAAGATTATCTCCTCTATCCAGAAAACCCACTAGAGAAATATCCCAGATCTCGCTTGGGCTATAGGTGAAACCCCCTCCGAAACCCCAGGATCTTAGGGGTGGAAGATCTTCATCTATGATGACGTAGTCCCGACCAAAATATAAATCGGAGAATCGCGCCAGACGAAACTCTCTCTGTCCATTAAGCCGAATCTTTAACCTTGGGGTGATATCGTAGGCAAGTTCAACTTGGGGTACAAATTCTGTCCCCCAGCCCCCGATGTCCTTGAGCCCTGCTTCTATGTTGAGGGCGAGCCCTTTTATGTCCTTCAAGGTAACGTTATGCCCCGCCAGGAAGAGGTATGCTTGAGTGCTACCCGAAGAAGTACTTGTCTCACCCTGAAGTCCTCCCACTAAAGGACTTCTCAACATTTGTAGAGAAATCCTGGTCCCTATAGCCACATCCTCATATTCTACCTCATCCTGAATCTTTATCTGTGTTCTTTCTGCCCACCCCTGGATTCTGAACTTGCTTCTTTTCCCCTGTATTTTCCTCTCTCCCTCTATGTCAATTTTGTTCTTGACTCTCTGAGTCCCATCGGGCATATCCAGTTTTATCTGGTGTCCTCCGAGGCCCAGAAGTATTCTTCCACCTTCCCCGGAGTCTCTAGTGAACTCTATTGCAGCCATATCTTCATCTCGACTTAATTCTTCCTCGTAGTATTCTACCCGCCGAGGAGAGTAATCCCTTCCCAGAGTGAAGACCCAGGCATTTTTTTCTGGTTTTCTACCATAGTCCATCCTATACCCATAATTACTATGAGAGCCTGCCGAGGCAGAAAAATGGAGGTAGGGGAGCGATGACTCTTCCTTTGATGAGGGAAAAGATCTCTCCAGCAACACGGATTCTTTGGGCAAGGAAAGTTTTGCTCCTTTTCCTGGTACCATAACGGATGACGGTAGTATTGTAGGTGCCTTGATGTCCAGCGGCATTTTCGTGCCGCTGGCGGGAAGCATAACGGAAATAGGCCGATAGCTTGGGGGAGCATAAGCATGTTGGAATATGGGTGTGGAAAGACTCACGTGGCCCAGCCTAGGAGGAGAAGGCCCCTTACTCTTTACCCAGGGGATTATTGGCGAAGGTTTTACTTGCAGACCAGGCATAGAAGGAGGTTGGTGGTATGATTTATTTCCCCAGGCCTCGCGAGGAGGGAAGGAAAGCTCTTTTTCTCCCCGATGGCCCATACGCGCAAGTATCTTTGGGCGTATGATATGTAGATAAGATCTATCTTTCCCCTTGACCACCACAATGGGAAGTTCGGTTGGGAGTTCTACTTCCTGTCCCCAGAGAGCTTTGCACAAACCAAGAAGAATCACGACCGCAACGATTGTTTTTTTCATCTTAGCTACCCTTGAGCTCTTCGAGTCTTTTTCTTACTCTTTTTGTCCACTCCCCATTCAGACCTTTTTCCTGGAGATCCCGGAGAATTCTTTCATATTCGTTCTTTGCCTCCACCATCTTGCCGAGGCCCTCATAGGAAAGCCCTACATTAAAACGCGCTTCAGTGGCCCGTTCTTTGTACTGCGGGTAAAGCAAAGGCACCTTGAGGTATTCAACGATGGCCTTTTCAAACTGTTTCTCATTAAACCAGCAGGTTGCCATCCGGAATTGCGCTACTACCGAGACTTCGCTTTCCTCAGCGGTCTTTATGACATAGACGTAATTGGCCCGTGCCTCAGCAAAAAGATTTCGGTAGAAAAAAGAATTGGCCAGTCTTAGATAAGCCTGAGACAGTAGGTTGCTTCGGGGGAATCCTTTCACAAAATCCTTGAAGGTTTCCTCCATCTTCTCCCAATTCTTTAGCTCTTCATAGCAAACACCCTTTTCGTAAAGGGAAGATTCTAAGTAAGTTTCCGCCTTGCTCAACCTGAGAGCTTCATCGTAATGAGTGAGAGCCTGCTCGAATTCACCTTGATTGCGCAGAGATCTCGCCCATCGGTAGTGCACCTCTCCTCTCATGCGGCTCTCCGGGAAAAGGTGAATGAACTGGGCATAGTAGGATAAGGCCTCCGGGAGTCTCTCCAGCTCATCAAGGCAGATTGCGGTGAAAAGATATGCATTGGCAAGATGAAGGCTTTGGGGGAAGTTCCGGATGAGCGTGCGGAACTCGGGCAAGGCTTCTCCATATTTTCCCTGGTTATAAAAGTACTCGGCTATCTTAAATTGGACGGCATCTACTTCCTCAAACCCCGGGTATTCGCGCACCACGGTGCGGAAGGACAGGATGGCCTCATCATCTTTTTTCAGTTTCCGGTATGTTTCGCCTATTCTATCAAGGGCATAGGGAGCAAAGCCGCTCTCTGGATAATCCTTAGTCAGGAGCTGGAAGCCTTGCAGGGCCTCCCAATAATTCCCCAAATTATAATCTGAATCTGCTATGCGATAACGAACATCGGCAAGAAGCTCCCCTTGCTCTGGGTACTGGGAGATCAGTTTCCTAAAGGCCATTTTCGCTTCTTGAAATCTTTTTTGGAAAAAATGGATCCAACCGATATCATACTGAGCACGGGGTGCGTTCTCATTCCCCGGATAACGGCTGAGAAGTCTCTCGTACGCCTCTAGTGCCTTGTCGTACTGGTTCAATTTAAAGTAGCACACACCCGTTTGATAAATGGCAGCGGGAGTATATATGGACGCAGGGAAGCTTCTGGCTAACTCAGAGTATTTCTGGATGGCTTCTTCGAACCTCTTGAGGTTGAAGAGCGCGAGTCCTATCTCCAGGTAAGCGTTGTCTACCCACTGAGACTCAGGATAGTTGTTGATGACCTTTCCAAACTCTTCCAGGGCGGCCTCATAATCGTTTTGTTCAGAATAACTTCGGCCCCTTTCATGTTGAGCCCAGGCGGCCAGGGTATCTTGGGGGGCTTGATCAATCACCTTCTGAAAAAGCTTGAGAGCATCTTCATATTTTGAAAGATAAAGCCAAACCTCGCCCAACTGGAAGGTAGCGTCCAGAGCATGAGGAAAATAAGGGAATTCTTGATTGAGCTCACGGAAGTAGGCAGCAGCTTGGACAAAATCTTCCTGGTTGAGGTAACTGTAAGCGATCCCATACAGCGAGTCTGCAACATATCCACTTTCCGGGTATTCCTCAATAACTTTTCGATAAGCGTTCTGGGCCTCGGCAATGTCATTTTGGTAGTAGAAGCAATCTCCTAGGCGAGTCCATGCCTCCGGGAGAAATCCTGGTTCCGCAAAGGACTCGATGAGCTGTCGAAAAGCCTCCTCGGCCTTGGCATAATTCTTCTCCTCATAGTAGGTGTAGGCGATGCCTCGGCGCGCGGGTACCTCCCATTTTTTCTCAAACTTCTCTAATGCTCGCTGATAGGCCTGTCTTGCCTCCGAGTGTCTTCCGAGCTGATAAAGGGCCTCAGCTCGCCAGAAATCCTCTCCAGCTCGCGCAAAATCTTCGGCAGCTTCGGCGTAGGATCCCAATTCAAAATTGCAGTACCCCCTTTCTCGATAAGCCTCAACCAAGAATTCAGGGCTGGAATAACGATTGATAAAGGTGGAGTACTCTTTCTCGGCTTCCTCGTAGCGGTTGGTAATATAGAGGAGATTGGCTATTCTGTATTGTACCTCTGGTAGATATTCGGAACCAGGGAATCGGTCCCCTAAATTTCGATAGTTTCTTAAGGCATCCGGGTAGTTCTCCAATCTCAGATGGGCGTATCCCAGGGAATAGAGAGCCTCGTGGACATATTCACTTTGAGGATGGTCCTTGATGAGCCTCTCGTAAGCGGGAATAGCTTCATCATAGTTTTCCAGCTTGGACAGGCTTTCTCCCAGCTGAAGAAGGCCCTCGTCCACCAGGTCAGTCTCAGGATATCTTTCCAGCAGAATTTCAAAGGCAGAGGCTGCTCTCTCGTAGTCATCCAGGTTCCAGAAACTCATTCCCAGGCCGTATTGGGCCTTGTCACAGTTTGGGTTGTCAGGGAAGTTGTCCAGGAACTTCTCGAACTGCACGGCCGCCAGGCCAAACTTCTCTTCTTCAAGAAGACCGTAGGCGAATCTATATTGATTACTTGCGTCTTCCCCAGCCGCTAAGGACGAGAAAATAAAGAGAAAGCTTAGTACGGCGACCTCAATTCCTACAAGGGAGATTTTTTTCTTCATTTTTTCTTTTTCTCCTCATTATTAAAGGATTCCTGACGCCATTCTACCTGGGGCCTGTTTTTTGTCAAGAATTGTCTCGGGAGTCTTCCCTCGCAGCCCGCCATAGAAGCTTGAGGTCCTCTCTCATCTTCTCATCTCAGGGAACACCCCGAGGGCTTTCAGGAGAAAAAACAGGGCTTCGCCATGACGACTAAAGCCCTTTCCTCATCCAGGGATGGGAGGTTTGACACGGCTAAAATCATCTTATAAGATACCTTATTGGGCGGGAAGTAGTAGTCCAGTCCTTACTTTTGGGGAATGCAGATATATGCTGACGCAAGAAGGATAGGAATACCTACCTTCTTTGATTAATATGAAAAGAGGCCCTGATGAAAGAATTCAATCATCTTCACATCCACAGTGACTACAGCCTTCTGGATGGAGCTTGCTCCATTTCTCAGCTGGTTAATCAGGCCCACCGATTCAATATGGGCGCTCTGGCTCTCACCGACCACGGAAATCTTTTTGGCGCTATAGATTTCTATACCAAGGCCAAAAAGAGGGGAATAAAGCCTATCATTGGCTGCGAGGTATACGTAGCTCCCGCCTCCCGCTTTAGGAAAAGGAAACAGAAGGGAGAGGCAGCAGCCTATCACCTCACTCTCCTGGCCAAAAATAAGCAGGGCTACTGCAATTTGATGGAATTGGTGAGCTGTGGTTACCTGGAGGGTTTCTACTACAGCCCTCGAGTGGACAAGGATATACTCTCCGAGAAAGGTGATGGTCTGGTGGTTCTGTCCGGTTGCCTGAAAAGTGAGATCGCCTCGCTTCTCGCACAGGATGACCTGGAGAGGGCAAAGAAGGCCTGCTTGTTTTATCGAGATCTCTTCGGGGATGATTTCTATCTGGAGCTCCAATCGCAAGGATTGGAGGAACAAAAGAAGATTAATCCAGTTCTGATTGAGCTGTCTGGAGAGCTCTCGATTCCGCTGGTAGCTACCCATGATGTCCATTACCTCACCAGGGAGGATGCCATAGCTCAGGATGTTCTTCTGTGTATCCAGACAGGAAAAACCCTGGAAGATGAGGACCGCCTTCGTCTTTCCTCTTCTGAGTTTTATTTTCGCTCCTCCAAGGAAATGAATGAGTTTTTCTCTCACGTCCCCGAAGCCCTTTCCAATTCTGTTGCCATCGCTGATAAATGTAATCTAAAGATAGAACTGGGGAAAGTGCACCTCCCCTCTTACCAGCTCCCCACCGGGTATGATCTTAATCAGTATTTGAGGGAGCTTTGTGAAGAGAAGCTCCCTCATCACTACCCCGAGATCTCTCCCCGGATAAGCGAGAGAATGGAAAGGGAGCTCGAGATAATCGGGAAGATGGGATATGCCGGATATTTTCTAATTGTATGGGATTTTATCAGGTACGCCAAGGAAAAGAAGATCGTGGTAGGTCCGGGAAGAGGCTCGGTCGCGGGAAGTTTGGTGGCCTACGTATTGGGGATAACAGGTATTGATCCCCTGAGGTACGGTCTTTTTTTTGAAAGATTCTTGAATCCCGAAAGAACGGCTATGCCTGATATTGATATTGATATTGAGGACGAGAGAAGGGGGGAAGTCATTGAGTATGTGAGGCAAAAATATGGGCAGGACAATGTGGCTCAGATCATCACTTTTGGAACTATGGCGGCGAGAGCAGCGGTGAGGGATGTCGGAAGGGTACTAGGGATGCCATATGGGAAAGTGGACCGGATTGCCAAGCTTATCCCGTTCAACACGGAATTGAGAATAGCCCTGGAGGGAAGTTCAGAACTTAAAGAGCTGATGGAGGAAGATGAAAAGGTGAGGAGCCTTTTTGAAATTGCCCAGAGAATAGAGGGATTAACCCGCCATGCGTCTACCCATGCTGCGGGGGTGGTCATCGCCCCGGATAAGCTCACTCACTTCACTCCTCTTTATCGAAGCAGCAAGGAGGAGATAACCACTCAGTATGAGATGCATTCTTTGGAAAACATTGGTCTTTTGAAGATGGACTTCCTAGGTCTCAAGACCTTGAATGTTATTAATCATGCCGTTGAGCTCATTACGAAGAGCAAGAGGAAAGAGATGGATCTGGACGAAGTTACTTTGGAAGATGAGCCAACCTATCAGATTCTTTCCCGTGGGGAAACTCTGGGTGTCTTCCAGGTAGAAAGCCGGGGTATGCAGGATCTCTTGAGGAAGCTCAAGCCCCAGAAATTTGAAGATCTCATTGCCCTTTTGGCCCTGTATCGGCCAGGACCCCTACACAGCCGGATGGTGGATGAGTTTATCAGCCGGAGGCATGGCCGCAGCGAGGTCAAATATCTCCATCCCAAGCTGGAGCCTATTTTGAAAGAAACCTATGGGGTGATCCTCTATCAGGAGCAGGTCATGCATATTGCCAATGTTTTGGCCGGATTCAGCCTGGGGGAGGCAGATATATTGAGGAGGGCGATGGGCAAGAAAAGGCCCAAGCTTATGGATGAACAAAGGGAGAAGTTCCTTGAGGGGACCAGCCGCAGTGGGATCCAGCCCTCCGCGGCAAGACGAATCTTTGAGCTGATGTCTCATTTCGCTGGTTACGGTTTCAACAAGTCTCATTCGACTGGATATGCTCTTATCGCTTACCAGACCGCCTATTTGAAGGCTAACTATCCCCTGGAGTTTATGGCAGCTCTCCTGAATTCGGAGAGAGAAAATATGGATAAGCTGGCTCTTTATATAAATGAGTGTAAAAGGATGAGAATCTCGGTTCTAGCTCCCGATATCAACCGTTCGTTGGCTGGTTTCAGTGTGGCAGGAGACAGAATAGATTTCGGACTTTCTGCGATAAAGAACGTGGGCGAGCTGGCCATGTCCTCGATTATAGAAGAGAGGGGGACGGGTGGGAGTTTTACCTCTATCTTTGATTTCTGTAGAAGGGTGAACCTGCGTACGATCAATAAGCGGGTAATGCAGAGTTTGATTCGATGTGGAGCCTTTGACTGTCTGCCCGGCCATCGCTCGCAAAACCTGGCCGTCGTGGATCAAGCCACCGAAGAAGCTTCGCTTGTTCAGCGTGATAGACAGAGGGGACAACTTTCTTTTCTGGAGGCACTGGAGGGTTCGGAGGGAATCTCCCCCACGCAAAGATTTCCCTCCATAGAGGAGGTTCCTGGAAGGAGAAAGCTCCTGTGGGAAAAAGAACTTTTGGGCATATATGTGAGTGGACACCCCCTGGATCGTTATCGCAAGCGAATTACCCATTATCTGGCTAACTCCGTCCGAGATATGCGGACAATGAAGGAGGGCTCCAGAGTAAGAGTCATAGGAGTGGTTAACAATCTCACCCTCAAGAGGGATAGGAAGGGGAAAATGATGGCCTTTCTCAGACTGGAAGATCTTACCTCAGAAATAGAAGTGGTTATCTTTTCTAGTCTCTATGAAGAGTCTGCTTCTTACCTCGAGGAGGGTAGGCTTGTGCTGGTCGGAGGTCGGTTAGATATGCCCACGGACTCGCCCAAAATTGTGGCGGGAAAAATAATTCCCTTCTCCAAAATTAACGGTTCCAACCAGAAGCTACATGTCAATATTTCCGAGGAAAAGTGGGAGAATATAGACCTTAAGAAACTAAAGGATATCGTTCATTCTCATAAAGGAGGACATGCTCTCTACCTGCATCTCACTAATTCCAAGGAACAAAGGGTTACCATTCGCTCAAAGACTATTAAAGTCGGGTTTTCCGATGAGCTCATTTCTCAGGTAGAGGATGTTCTTGGGGAAAACTGCCTGTGGTTGAGCGAGGAGTAGACAGATAGACCTTTACTGCTCTTAGGCTCAGGCAAAACAATAGTGACGGGTGCTAGGAAACACCAGGTTGTATAAGTGAAGAAAGTAAGGGTGCATGTGGTAATAAAGGGCAGGGTCCAGGGGGTTTTTTTTAGAGCTGAGACCCAACAGACGGCTTTCCGGCTCGGAATGAAGGGATGGGTCAGGAATGTATGGAGTGGCGATGTAGAAGCTGTTTTTGAAGCGGAAGAAGAAGCCGTCAAAAGGATGATTGCCTGGTGTCATAAAGGTCCTCCTACAGCCTTTGTGGAAAGAGTGGAGGAGGAATGGGAGAAGTACCGAGGAGAATTTGATGTCTTCTCCGTTCGGTATTAGGAAGACTGGATTACGCTTTTTGCTTGTAACGGAACCTCTAGCAGGTGGGGGCAGAAGGCCTGGAAGCCTGTCTTTGAGCTACAGGTAGGGAGAGAAGCTCGGGGAGTCGAGATATGGTGTAATCAGGCAAGAGGGAAGAATGTGCCTTCTTGAGTTCCTTTCTTCCGGTTATTCCTGAGAGAACAAGTACTGTAGTCACACCCACCTTCTTACCAGCCAGGATGTCTGTTTCCAGGCGGTCTCCAACGATGATGCTCTCAGAGAGAGAGGAACCTCTCTTTTTTACCACAGTTTCAATTGCAAAGGGGTTGGGTTTCCCCAGAACCAGGGGGTCCTTGCCTGTTGAGGCTTCGATGGCCTTGACGATAGATCCGGCAGCAGGGATGGTCCCCTTTTCTACAGGGTAAGTTAAGTCGGTGTTGGTAGCCAGAAAGATAGCCCCTCTGACGATAGCCTGGTGGGCCAGGTTGAGCTTGGCAAAGGTGAAGCTCCGGTCCATTCCTACCAAAACGTAGTTGATCTCTTCTAAGAGCGAGGTTAACTGGACCCCCGCATTCCTTAGCTCCTCAAGTAGCCCCACTTCCCCAATGACGAAAACTTTGCCTTTTTTTCTCTCCTTATCCTGGCTAAAGTAATGTGCTGCCAGATATGAGGAGGGAAAAAGTTCTTGGCACTCTACCTTTATTCCCATCTGAGCCAGTTTTTTCTGGTGGCCGGACCTGGATAGAGTAGAGTTGTTACTGAGGAAGGAAATCTTGTCCCCTTTTTGCCTGAGGGAGGTCATGACCTCCCTGACCCCGGGAAGGACTTTTCCGCCTCGGTAAATTACTCCGTCCACATCAAAAATATAAAGGCTCACACATTCCTCCCTATTCTCAGGAGCTCTAGCTCCTCGTCTTCTAAGGGAAGCACCCGTAGGTACTTCTTTTGTTTTCCAGAGACTTGATAGCACGCTACTGTGGCTCCATCCCGAGGGGCATCACTGTAGCGGCAGGTGATGGAAGCTGCCTTGAGGAGAGTATTATTACCTATCTCTCCTCTTAGGAGGCTGATTGGTCCTTGAAAGCTAACTACCTGAAGACGAAAATCATCCGGGGTAGTTAGCTCGAGAAGGCTCTTGTTTTCTTTTTCATTCCTTCCTATTATTAATTTGGAGTTTATTCCAAGACGGAAGTGCCTTCCTACCCGGAGGAGCTCAATTTCGTTACGATTTATTTTTCCCCGCAGTAGCAGATCTTCTAACTTTTGGGAAAAGATGGGGTCCGTGAGAAGACACCCACCGGCGGGGGTGGGGAATTTCTTTATGCCCAGTTCACTGGCGAGCTTGAGCTGAGGACGGCGGCTTCTTCCTTTGATTCCAAGTAGTTTTTCCCGATTTACCCATCCTTTTGTCTCGGGCAAGGTGGGAGCTAGATTTTTGGCGGTGAGAGGGCGAAGAAGATAGTTTCCCCATCCTGATTCTTCTTCCACTACTCCCAGGGCCCACCGGTTTTGAGATTTTGGCCTCTCTCCCAGCACTTCCCCGGTGATAAGGAAGGAGGCTTTGATCTTGGGCAGAAGAGCCGCTGCTTTTTTTACCATGACGATGTGGCAGTCAATACAGGGATTTGCCCCTTTTCCAAAGCCGTGAGGAGGGGATTTAAGAAGAGAGAGGATTTCATTGGTGATATCTTCAGTGTGGAACAAGATCCCTAGCTTGCCGGCAGCTTCCATAGCTCTATCTGCCGTGAAAAAAGGGGAGGTGAAAGACACACCTTCCACCTCAATCCCCTGATTCTGAATGATTTTGGTGGCGAGTATACTGTCCAGACCACCCGAGAGCAGACTCAAAGCCTTCATTTCAATTTGTTTAGCTGGTCTTTGGTCAGAACCTTTCTTGTTCCATTCTTGGTCTGGGCAGTCACAGTTTCTGTCAGTAGATTCTGGGATACTATTTCCATTTTCTCTCCTTGCCACCCGATAACTTCCCCCACCTGGGGAAGGTCCTTCTTTAGCTCACAATAGGTCGTATATTCGAAGTTCAGGCAGCAACGGAGCCTTCCGCATATCCCCGATATTTTGGAGGAAGCCAGAGGAAGGTTCTGAAGTCGGGCTGCCTCCAGACTAACCGAGTCCAATCTTCTCTTCATGTTACCCAGAAAGGAAGCGCAGCATATTCTTCTTCCGCAGATCCCAAAGCTTTCTGTGAGAACTTGAGGCTCATCTCTTGCCCCAATTTGCCGCATCTGAATCCTCATCTTGAATATCGCCGCCAGATCTTTCACGAGAGTTCTAAAATCTACCCTTTGTTTTGCCGTGTAGTAAAAGGTGATTCGGTCGATCCCCAGAGGATATTTGGTGCTCACCAATCTCATGGGTAGATGGGAATGGGAGATCTTGTCGAGCGCAACTTCAAAAGCTTTCTTCTCCAGTTTCATTCTCCTTTCGAATTCCAGCTTGTCCTCAAGAGTGGCTCTGTTTAGGTATCTGGTGTACCCTGGTGGCGTCTCTTGCCGGGTGAGGACAGTGAATTTTACCTGACCTATACCCACTCCTTCTCTTAGTTTGTATGTGCACCAATCCCCCTTCCGAAAATCCTGCTTCTTGACAAAAAAATAGGCAGTTCTTTTCTCCGGATAAGTTTCAACACCTACAAGGTTCACCTCTTTCACTATCGTCTTGCCTTTTTCTTCTTTCTTCAATGTCGCACCTAATCTTTTTTGAAGGGGGCAACGCTGATTTATTACTTCACCTGGAGCTGCGTGAAGTCCGCAATGCTGTTGAAAAACTTTCCTATTCCATTGAGGAGGGAGAGGCGATTTTCCCGCAACATTTCTTCTTCACTCATTACCAGAACTTTGTCAAAGAAATTATGGATGGGTTCTTCAAATCTGGAAAGCTCCTGGTAAGCTTCTGCATATTTTTGTTTCTTCAGAAGGCTCTCTATTTTTCCTTCAAGCTTCCCCCGTAGCTCATAGAGCTCTTTTTCCTCTTTTTCTCTCAAGAGGTCTTCTCTCACCATGTCGGGTATTCGCACTTTCCACTTCTGGGCTTGCTTGAGCATGTTGACTAATCTTACAATTGCAATGACTTGATCTTTGAACTGTCTTTTCAGGGAAATCTTTGCCAGAGCTTCTGCTCTTCTCACAGCATCAGTTATGTCAGCAAAGCCTATGCCAAGTATTGCATTAGTTTCGTGGATTCCCATTCCTTTTTCCTTGAGGGCATTTCTTATTCTGCTCTCAAAAAAGTCCCTAATTTTTGGAACAATGTCTTTGTCATTCTCAGGGTGGAGCGCTAAACTTTCCTCGATAAGGCTGTCCAGGTCAATTTTCCATCCGCGATCAAGAATGATCTCCACTATCCCCTGAGCGTCCCGGCGAAGACCCCAGGGGTCTTCGGATCCGGAAGGAATGAACCCTGCCCAGAACGAACCTACCACTGTGTCCATCTTGTCAGCCAGGGCCAGGATTGCCCCTTCCAGCGTTTCAGGCAGCTTATCATTGCTGAAGCGAGGGAGTCTATGTTCCGAGATTGCCCGGGCCACTCGAGCATCTTTTCCTGAACGACGAACGTATTCTGCTCCCATAGTTCCCTGCAGGGAGGGGAATTCTTTGACCATTTGGGTGGTCAGATCCAGTTTGCACAGCCAGGCTGCCTCTGATACTCTAGAATAGAGCTCGTTTTTCTCCTTTTCGGTCTTGATTATTCGGGAGACAATCTTGTCTGAGATCTGAGCTAATCTCTTAGCTTTGTCGTAGTAGCTGCCGAGTTTATTCTGTACCACAATCTCCTTCAGCTGTACCGGAATCTCTTTCAGGTCATAAATTCTCGCCGTATCGAATATCTTTTTTGTATCTTCGGAGAAGAAGAACTGAGCATCTGTCAGGCGGGCATTGAGAACTCTTTGGTTTCCCTCTATCACCTGCTCCAGATATTTTTTATTTCCTTCCCTTATCCCAGCAAAATAGGGGAGAATTCTGTCCCCATCTGTCAGGGAAAAGTGTTTTTGGTAGTCTCTCAGGCAGGCTCTCAGCACGCAGGCAGGAAGGGACAAAAATTGATGATCAAACTCTCCCCGGAAAAGGGTGGGATACTCCACCAGATAAACCACCTCCTCCAGAAGCTCTTCATCATACAGTATTTTTGCCTGGGGGTGATTCTCTCTCAAAGAGCCAAGCATCTCCTCGGTTTGCTTGAGTATAAGATTCCTTCGCTCTTCTTGATCGACAATAACGCACTTTTTTCTCAGCTCGGAAAAATACTCTCTGGGGTTTCTTATGGAAAAGACAGAGGGGAAGAGGTAGGGATGTCCCCTGGTCTTTCGGCCGGAACGGACGCTCGCCACCTCGAATCTCACCACCTTTTCTCCAAAAAGTGCCATAAGAGAGCGGATGGGCCTTCCAAAGGAAAAATCTCCCTCACCCCACCTCATAGACTTGGGAAAGCTCAGAGATTTGATGAGCTGGACCAAGAGGTCCGGAAGAATCTTTTTGGTCTTTTCTCCCTTGATTTTTCTCTCAAGGTAAACGTAGTCCCCCTTTGTTAATTCTTCAATCCCCAGATCTTCCTTTTTGGCCCTCTTTGCCCTCAAGTATGCCCTACCTTTAGGAGTGAGCTGCCCGCTTTGGGTGAGGACTACGGACCTGGGAGGTCCCATCTCTTTCTCAGTTCTGTCCCTCTGATTGTCTGCCACCCCCTCAACCCAGAAGACCAATCGTCTGCAGCTGCCAAAGCTGCTCACCCTTTCATAATTAATGTGGGAGGCATCAAAGAGCTTCTGCCCGTGAGCTTTCAGTTGGGTGAGAGTTTTTCCCACGGCCAAGGGAGGAAGCGTCTCCACTCCTATTTCCAAAAGGAGGATTTTAGTCACGGGGTTTCTTTTTTTCCTCTTCTTCTTTTTTGTCTTTTTCCACTTTTTCCAAATAAAGATGAGCGCATTGGTTGGCCAGGTGGCGCGTCTTTTTGATGAATTGCTCTCTCTCCGCCACTCCAAGAGCTCCCCGGGCATCCAATAGGTTCAACGTATGGGAACATTTGAGAACGTAGTCATAGGCGGGCAGGTAAAGCCCCTTTTTCAGCAGTCTCTTTGCCTCATCTTCATAGATTG
>SDBS01000791.1_pt1 | contig 31584 bp, 29 predicted proteins | sample 2277091 | NCBI WGS metagenome assembly SDBS01 (sample SAMN10404972, study PRJNA504765) | marine sediment metagenome | isolation source: marine sediment core GS10_PC15, 163 cmbsf | place: Arctic Ocean: Southern Knipovich Ridge | collected 2010 | reverse complement strand
GGTCAGAGAGTATCTCCTGAAGAATTTCCCGAAGCTCGACCCCGGCAACCTGAAATCGGCCGGATACGGAGAATCCGGACCGGTAGCCTCCAACGATACTGATGAGGGCAAGAAGGAGAACAGGCGGGTGGAATTCAAGATATTGAATCAGGAGGAGCTTAAACATCCCGTAAGGGAGTAATAGGCCCGTTAAGTACTGAGCATTGAAACGGCCGGAGAGGCTTAGCCTCCCCGGCCGTCTTTTTGTCTATAATCTCTCCCTACTTAAGGAGCACCATCTTTCTCGTGATGGTCTTCTTGCCGGCCGATAATTTAAGAAAATAGATCCCTGATGAAACGGCAGAGCCGTTCTCGCCTGTTCCATTCCAGACAATGGAGTGCCGGCCCGGCTCCATTACTTCATCGCCGAGCAGGCGGATCGAACGTCCCGAGACATCGAAGATCTCCAGCCGGACACGCATCGCTTCGGGGAGGAACCATGAGACCGTTGTTGCGGGATTGAACGGATTCGGGCTGTTCTGATAGAGGGTGAGGGCCGCGTCAGGTATCTGAATCCTCTCAGTCTCGAAGAGAGCAGTGGAGGATCCGCTTTCGATGCAGCAGATTCTGTATCGGTAGCTCCTGCCGGGAATGATCGAGTCATCGAGGAAACGGAATTCGCCCTCATTGTATTCAACGATCGGATCGTTGATTGGCAGGAATACGGCTCCATCCTCCGACCTGTCGATGGTGAATGTCCCGCTGAAGTCGCCGGATGAAAGTTTCCAGCTGATCAAAATCCCGGAATCGTCCAGTCCGGCTGCGTGCGCCTGGAGCAGCGTTGCGATGGAGTTATCAACCGAATATCCCGAGTCCGGACAGGAAATATATATTCCCCTTTCCTCCGGAGGAACGTCATCCGGGGCTGTGAGAATTACTTTAAATACGCCCCAGTTCGTCTGACCTCCCTCACCGGAATCGGCGACGGTAGGAACGTTACACTCGTATATGTCAGTGCCGGAATCTACGATATGGGCGACGATATCCCACATATCGGAGTCGTAGATACGGCGCAGAATGTCATAACTCATGTCCGTTCCCGGATAGAAACTTTTCAAAGGTGATGCTTTGAAAGAAAGCGTTACCCATCCGCCAGTGTCGTCGGGCTTGTCATCGATTGCAAGTATGTATGGATTATAGTTTTCAAAATCGAGCGTCTTGTAATTGTTGTAGTCAGTCCATTCATCGACATCATCATAATAATCCACATGAATGCCCACATAAGTCCTCGATCGGCTGTGATCCGGGATCGAGATCAGAAGGCTGTCTGTCAGGGTCGAGTCAGCCTCGAGTCCAGTATATTCGTTGAGGAATAACGTCTCTCTTGTATAGACGCCTCCGGGAGAATACAAGATGATTCCCCTTACAGTGAAAGGTCCGGAGGGAAGGGTTCCGGCATTATAGATAGTATATCCTACCTGAAACGGTTCGCAGGCATTTGGCGACCATGTTTCCGTCGTCATTCCCGTTACCCATAAATCCGGCTTGTCCTCAAAGTTGCCGTCGTAGTGGAACTCCATAGATGAATTTGCGCAACCATGGCAGTCACAGCAGATGTTGTTCGCGACCAGTACATAATCAGTGCCCGGAACCATCGGGGAAAACAATACCAGGTCGAAATAACTGTCGTTTGTTTCATCGCGCCATACCTTGAAGACCTTTATGGTGTCCTGAGGATTGGCAGAATCATAGATAAAAAACGAATTATTGTAGTTATGCATGTAATCAACGCAATTGTCGAATTCCGCAAAAATACTGATAGGGCTGGTCGGCTCGACTCCACTTAGCCTGGGGGGTATATGCCAAGCTGACATATTCAGCCAGAGAGGCCATGGTGCAATGTAATCCTCAACCGGATGATCAGGCTCCAAACACGATACGGCGCCCATGATCCCCGAATCCTCATGAGACTGAACCCAGATGTACGAAGGCACCGAGCTGAAGGGAAGGCATGTGATGATCTGTGCCATGAACAAGTCGGTCTGACATTCTGTGTATTCCGAGGTTAATCCGGAGCCGAATATATCTCCGGTTACTTCAGTCAGGGGGACAGTAGCGTTTGGGTCGCATGACATGCCAAGTATTTCAGATGGAAAATCAAGGCGATATTGAGTAGATGTCAATCCATCGGCACTCGGCTGGACGAAGATATAAAAATGAAATGGTACATATGGTGTTGTGAAGATGTCGGCGTCGGTTCTGCTGATGTCCGTATAAAGTGCTATTGAGCCTGTTTCCTGAGCCCAGGCAGAAATGTCTGTCGGAGCGAGCAGCAAGACGGCAAGCCAGAGAATATAGAGATATTTCATCCTTTTCATACCCCTCCAGCGGCAGGAAATATCCACATGATAGACAATGAGATGTACGGGATAATTGTTACCTGTCAGCCTATATCTTGCCCCCTCTCTGCTATATGGCTTCTGAGCGAATTATAACATATTAATTTGTAACGAGATATAACAAAATTCCTGAGGTTGGAGGCAGCCCGTAAAAACCCTCGGTTCCCCCGGGGTTTTCAAGGGCTGCCCCCCTCGCTTACCCTGCGCATTTATCCTTGACTTGAACGCGTTAGTACGTTATATCTATATCTCTTTGGCATTTTCAGGAGGTTCGGAGAAGTGTACGCGGTCGTAAATCTGGCCGGAAAACAGTTTACTGTAAGGCCTGACAAGAATATTCGGGTTCCGCTCCTCGACGTCGAGGTCGGAAGCGTGATCCAGTGCGACGACGTGCTTCTCTATTCTGACGGCGATGATGTCCGTGTCGGACAGCCCAAGGTAGACGGCGTCAAGGTAACGGCCGAGGTGGTCGAGCACGGCAGGGAAAAGAAGATCATCGTCTTCAAGATGAAGCGCAGGAAGGGCTACCGTCGCAAGAATGGTCACCGCCAGGGTTTTACCCTGATCAGGATAAAAGAAATATCGGTATAACGGGAGTAAGGTAATGGCTCACAAAAAAGGCGTAGGAAGTTCCAGGAACGGTCGTGACAGCGCTGGCAGGCGCCTCGGAGTAAAGTCGCCCTCGGGCAGCACTATCTCGGCGGGAACTATCATAATCCGCCAGAGGGGCACAAAGATCCATCCCGGCCTTAATGTGGGCAAGGGTGGAGACGATTCGCTGTATGCTCTGATCGACGGCAAGGTGCAGTTCGAGCGCTTTGGAAAGTCGAAGAAGAAAGTCAGCGTCTACGCGCAGAACTGAAAGCCGACAGGCTTGATTGACAGCCCCGCGGCTATCGTGTAAGTTCTGGAGAGTCCAGGCAGGTAAGACTGCCGGATTCTCCATTTTTTTTGTCCGAAACAGGGGGTATGAGCGATGAAACTCAGGTACCTCGGGCATTCCGCCTTCGAGCTCGAGCTCACTGACGGCCGCAGGATCGTTTTCGATCCTTACGAATCAGGGTCGTACGACGGCGCTCTCGCATACGGTCCGATCGAGGGCTCTCACGATATCGCTGTTGTCAGCCACGATCATCCCGATCACAGGTTTGAGGGTGTCGTCTCCCGGGCGGGCACGGTATGGGACAGGGCCGGCGAGACAGAGATAGACGGTGTCAGGATAACTTCCATCCCTGCATTTCACGATGAGACCGGAGGAACCGAACGGGGAACGAATCTCATCTCGATTGTCGAGGCGGACGGCGTTCGTGTCGCACATCTGGGCGACCTGGGCCACGCAATCACGAAGGCGGATGCGCCGGCGCTCGAAGGCGTCGACGTGATGATCGTACCGGTCGGAGGATATTTTACGATCGACGCGGCCGCAGCGAAGGCGCTCGTCGAGGAATTCTCGCCGAAAATCGTCATTCCGATGCACTACAAGACGGATAAATGCGGTTTTCCGATAGCGCCCGTCGATGATTTTACTATGTTAATGGGAGAATTCGATGAGGCGGGAGGCAGCGAACTCGACCTTGCGGCCGGATCACTGCCCACCGAACCGAAGGTCATTGTTCTTGATCCGGCTCTGTAGCCGGAAGAAAGAAGGTAAGCGCTGATGAGGGAGATCGAGGCCTCGAGGATAACTGAGGAAGTGGCGCGTCTGTGCATGGAAGCGAACTTCGAGCTCGAGGATGACGTGCAGAAGGCGCTCGAAAAGGCTCACGAGGCGGAAGAGTCGCCCGCGGGCAGGGAGGTCCTCAGGCAGATCATCGAGAATTACGGGATCGCGAGGGATGAACAGATCCCGATGTGCCAGGACACCGGTCTTGCGGTCATCTTCGCCGAGGTGGGACAGGACGTCCATATCACAGGGGGCGGTTTCGAAGACGCGATCAACGAGGGCGTAAGAAAAGGCTATACCGAAGGCTATCTTCGCAAGTCGGTCCTGGCCGATCCGGTAAGGGGCGGCAACACGGGGGACAACACCCCGGCGGTCATCCACACGACTATCGTGCCGGGCGAGGCCCTGAAGCTCTGGGTGGTCCCGAAGGGCGGCGGCAGCGAGAACATGAGCCGCATCGCCATGATGAAACCTGCCGACGGCGTCGAAGGTATCAAGAAGTTCGTCGTGGAGAATGTCAAGGCTGCCTCCGGTAACCCCTGCCCGCCGATCATCGTCGGCATAGGTATCGGAGGGACCTTCGAGAGGTGCGCCCTGCTGGCGAAGAAAGCGCTGCTTCGCGAGATCGGCAGCACGCATCCGGACGAGCTGTACGCGTCACTCGAAAAGGAACTGCTTACGATGGTAAACGATCTGGGCGTCGGCCCGATGGGACTCGGCGGCCGGACGACGGCGCTTGCCGTCCACATCGAAGTGGCCCCGAGGCATATCGCCTCGTTCCCCGTGTCGATGAACCTCAACTGTCACGCTGCGAGGCACAAGTATATAGAGCTCTAGAGAGAGGAAGCGATCCGGAAATGGCAGATTATTCGATTAACACGCCGCTCAGCGACGATGACGTTAAAAAGCTGAAGGCGGGAGATACGGTCAAGCTCACCGGGACGATCTACACGGCCCGCGACGCGGCTCACAAGAGACTCGTCGACCTTCTCGACGAGGGGAAAGAGCTTCCCATCCCCCTCGAGGGACAGATCATCTACTACGTCGGCCCGTCGCCGACCCCGCCGGGCAAGCCGATCGGATCGGCCGGCCCGACGACGAGCTACCGCATGGATCCCTATGCCCCCGCTCTGCTCGATCAGGGGCTCAAGGGCATGATCGGCAAAGGAAGCAGAAGCAATGCCGTAGTCGATGCGATGAAGAGGAACACGGCCGTCTATTTCGCCGCGACGGGCGGAGCGGCGGCGCTCATTTCGCGCAGCATAACTTCCGCCGAGATAGTCGCTTACGAGGATCTTGGCGCCGAGGCCATCAGGAAGCTGACCGTCGAGGGCTTCCCCGTGATAGTCGCCCAGGACTGTACCGGCGGCAATGTCTTCGAAGAAGGCCAGAAGAAGTTCGCGAGGTAACAGAGGGAGAGAGCCCTGGCAACGAAGGTCCTTGCAGTGATACCGGCCCGTTACGGGTCGACCCGTTTTCCAGGCAAGCCGCTGGCGAAGATCGCCGGACTGCCGATGATCCTGCACGTCACGAGGCGTGTCTCGGGTATCAGGGGAATCGAGAAGGTGATCGTCGCGACCGACGATGAACGGATCATGGATGTCGTCACTGCCGACGGGCACTTGGCTGAGATGACTTCGAAGCGTCACCGTACCGGCTCAGCCCGGGTCGCCGAGGTGGCAACCCGTCACAGCTGCAGTATCGTATTGAACGTCCAGGGCGATGAACCGCTGCTGCCGTCGGCCGCGGTCGAGAGACTCGTGTTGATAATGCGCGCGGATCATAAACTGCTGATGGCCACGCTTGCCACCACGGGAAGCGGAGCGGCCGAGATGAAGAGATCCGATGTCGTCAAGGTCGCTGTCGACAGGGAAGGGTACGCGATGTATTTCTCGCGGTCCCCGATTCCGCACGGCACGGACAAGTTCCTCCACCATATCGGCATCTATGCCTTCAGGCGGAGATTCCTCCTCGGATACGACGATATGCAGAAGGGACCCTTCGAAAAAGCGGAGGGCCTGGAGCAGCTCAGGGCCCTGGAGAACGGGTTCAGAATACGCGTTATGCCTTGCAGGACGCGGTCTTTCGGCGTTGACAGGCCGGAGGACATAAAAAGAGTTGAAAAATGGCTGGCCAGCGGTTAGTGTAATCGGCGGTCAGTCACTTATTCGCATAGAAGATTCGATTTGTCAACGGGTACCCCGGCGGGGAGCAGTTTGGGAGATAAGACGAAATATATTTTCGTAACGGGTGGGGTGGTTTCGTCTCTCGGCAAAGGTATCGCCGCTGCCTCCCTCGGACTGCTTCTCAAACAGCGCGGGCTCCGCATCGTCCTCCAGAAATTCGATCCCTATCTCAACGTCGATCCGGGCACGATGAGTCCCTTCCAGCATGGTGAGGTCTTCGTCACCGACGACGGCGCCGAGACCGATCTCGATCTCGGACATTACGAGAGGTTCATCGACCGCAATCTCAGCCAGCGTTCGAACGTAACGACCGGCCAGGTCTACGAGGCTATCATCAACCGCGAGCGCGCCGGCGGTTACCTCGGCAAGACGGTCCAGGTCGTCCCGCATGTCTCCGACGAGATCAAGAACAGGATCAGGCTCGCCGCCGAGAACGGCGAGGATGTCGATGTCGTGATCACCGAGGTCGGCGGGACAACGGGCGATATCGAGGGGCTGCCCTTTCTCGAGGCGATCAGGCAGATGCGGCTCGACCAGGGACGCGATAACGTTCTGTATATTCATCTTACGCTTGTTCCATATATCAAGACCGCTCACGAGATCAAGACCAAGCCGACCCAGCACAGCGTCAGGGGGCTGCGCGAGATCGGCATACAGCCCGACATTCTTCTCTGCCGCTGCGACAGGCCTCTCTCGCAGGAGATCAAGGCGAAGATCGCGCTCTTCTGCAACGTCGAGGAACGCTCCGTGATCGAGGCGATCGATGCCGAGTCGATATACCATGTTCCTCTCAAGCTCGGCAAGGAAGGGCTCGACGATATCGTCGTCGAGAAGCTCCGGCTCGACGTCGGGCCTCCCGATCTCGAGGAGTGGGAGAAGATGGTCCACAAGATCTACTCGATGACAGAGAGCGTAGATGTCGCGATCGTCGGCAAGTACATCCAGATCCTCGACGCATACAAGAGCATCATAGAATCGTTCACTCATGCCGGCGTAGCCAACGATGTGCATGTCAACCTCAGATGGGTCGACGCCGAGAAGATAGAAGAAGACGGCCCGGAGAAATGGCTCGAGAACGTCGCCGGCATCCTCGTGCCCGGCGGTTTCGGCGAGCGCGGCACAGAGGGAAAGATCACCGCTGTGAAATACGCCCGTGAGAACGGTGTGCCGTACCTCGGGATCTGCCTCGGACTCCAGACGGCAGTTATCGAATACGCCCGCAACGTCTGCGGCCTCGAAGCAGGATCGAGCGAGTTCGATCCGGACGTTCCGCATCCTGTCATCGACCTGATGCGCGATCAGCGCAGCCAGTCGAAGATGGGCGGCACGATGCGACTCGGGGCCTATCCCTGTGTCCTCGAGAAGGGAACGATCGTCCACGAGCTATACGGCGTGGACGAGATAAGCGAGCGCCACCGCCACCGATGGGAAGTCAACAATACATACCGCGAGCAGCTCGCCGCGAAGGGCCTCGTATTCTCGGGACTCTCACCCGCCGGCGACCTCGTCGAGATAATCGAGTTGCCTGAACACCCCTTCTTCGTCGCCGTACAGTTCCACCCCGAACTGAAATCCCGCCCCATGAGGGCGCATCCCCTCTTCAGGGGGCTCGTGGCCGCCGCGAGAAAACTGAGCCGTGCCCGCGCGAAGGGCGAAGGCACCGTCGCCGCGGGCCGTGACGGCTAGCGGGAGGAACCGTGGAATCTCTCTCCATAGGAGACGTGATCTGGGAACCTGAGCGGATGCCGCTCCTGATCGCGGGGCCGTGTGTCCTCGAGGACGGGGATGAAGCGATGAGGATCGCATCGGCCTGCGTCGAACTCGCGGACAAATTCGATTTCATCTACGTATTCAAGTCGAGCTACCTCAAGGACAACAGGTCCTCGGTCGATTCATATTCCGGCCCCGGACTCGAGAAGGGGCTCGGGATGCTCGAGCGCATCCGGACCGAGACGGGCGTCCCTGTCCTGACCGACGTGCACTGCAGGGATGAGGTCGGCCCTGCCGCCGAGGTCTGCGACATCCTGCAGATACCGGCCTTTCTCTCGCGGCAGACGAGGCTGATCCTGGCCGCCGCTGGAACGGGCAAGGTCGTGAATATCAAGAAAGGCCAGTTCCTTTCCCCCGAGAACATGAATAACGCGGTCGAGAAGGCGAGGGCCGGCGGAGCCGCCGGTATAATGATCACCGAGCGGGGGACCTCGTTCGGATACAACAACCTCATTGTCGACATGACCGCCTTTCCGAGGATGAAATCTTCGGGTGTACCGGTTATATTTGATGCGACGCACTCGCTGCAGCTTCCCGGCGGTCTCGGCGACCGTTCAGGCGGGAGGCCGCAGTTCGCCGCGGTGCTGGCACGTGCGGCGATGGCCGCCGGAGCGGACGGACTGTTCATAGAGACGCACCCCGATCCGCTTTCGTGCAGCTGCGACGCCGAGGTGATGCTGCCGCTGGCAGACCTGGACAGGCTGCTCCGCGACGCGTCGAGGATATTCCACGGGAACAGAGATGGCTGAAAAGACTGGATCGAAAAAAGACAGCGATACGGCGAAAGATCCGGGTGAACTGCGCCGCGAGGAGACTCTCGATCTGGGCCGCGAGGTGATCGCGCTCGAGATCGAAGGCCTCGAAGAGCTTCACAGGTCGATCGGCCCGCGGTTCGGCGAGGCGGTCGAGATGATCCTCGACTGCGGCGGCAAGGTCATCGTCTGCGGCATCGGCAAGTCCGGCATCGTGGCGCGCAAGATCGCCGCGACGCTGAGCAGTACCGGCACCCCGTCGGTGTTTCTGCACTCTGTCGAGGCTGCGCACGGCGACATGGGCATGGTCGCCAGGGACGACATCTTCCTCGCCGTCAGCAAGAGCGGGGGAGACGACGAGTTCTCCAAGCTCCTCCCGTACCTGCAGGCTATCGGCGTGAGGATGATCGCAATTACCGCCAACGCCGAGTCGAAGCTCGCCGAAGAGAGTGACATCGTTCTGATCATCCCGTCCGGCAGGGAAGCCTGCCCGATGGACGTCGTGCCGACCACGAGCACGACCGTATCGCTCGCCCTCGGCGACGCGCTCGCCGTGGCGGCGTTCAGGAAGAGGAATTTCGGCAAGGAGGATTTCGCCCGCCTGCACCCGAGCGGCGTGCTGGGCAGGCGCCTGAACCTCACAGTCGGTGAGCTGATGCTCAAGGGCGGTCAGGTGCCCAGCGTCGGGCTAGAGATACCCCTGAGAGAAGCCCTTACCGAGATAATGGACAAGCATGTAGGCTGCACCGCCGTTGTAGATGCCGATGGAAGACTCGAAGGGATCATCACCGACGGCGATCTGAAGAGGATTCTAGTGAAGAATCCCGACGCGCTCGGGCTTCCCGTATCGGGACTGATGACCAAATCTCCACTCACGATCGACGCCGGAGTTCTCGCGATCGAGGCGCTCGAGCAGATGGAGATGAATCCTAAGGGCCCGGTCACCCATTTTTTCGTAGTAGGCGAGGATGGGAAGCTCGAGGGACTGCTGCACATCCACGACATCCTGCGCGCCGGGCTGAAGTAGAAGGCTACAGGGACCCCGCCCCGAACATTGGAAGATATGTCCGATTCTATCTTCAGGATATGGTCCATAGCGCTATATGAGGCGAAAGTCATCATGCGCGGTTGGACCTTCCGCATCGCGCTGCTGCCGGTTGCATTTCTTCTCATAATCATGTTCACCAAGATCTTCTCCATCGGATCCACGGGTATCCTGTTCCAGGCATTTTACAACGCTCCCTCGACGATCCCGTGGATCGTTTCGGTCATCTATACGATCTATGCCTGCATAGTCCTTGCGGCAGTCTCTACGAATTCCGGATGGCGCGAATGGAGGCTTGATTCACTCGAAGCGATCAGGGTGAGGCCATGGTCCAATATCGAACATGCCGCAGGAAAATTGGCGGGTCAGGTCTTCTGCTTCATCATTATGACTGCGGCGGTTCTCCTGGTTGCTCTGGGAATCAGTATCTTCAGTCCCGGGATGCTCGTTTTCGGGACGGGATATCTGCTTTACCCGCTGATAATCTGTGTGCCGGCATTCTTTTTTGTATCCGGCCTGTCGATGCTGGCTGTGAGGGTATTTCGGAACCAGATGCTGTCTCTCATGGTCGTCACCGCAGTCATTCTGCTCTCCGTCTTCACGGCAGACAGGTTCTTCCATCTGTTTGATATGACCGCGTTCCGCCTGCCCCTCTTCTTCTCGAGGATAACCGGCTTCTCGTTCCCCGAGCTTATAGCCCGGCAGCGCCTGCTCTACCTGGCCGCGGGGCTGCTGATGATCTGTGTAACGGTCCTTCTCCCGCAGCGTCCCCCGGGACGGCGGCTTATTCCCGTGGTAACCTCGATTACCTCCGTCCTGTTACTGGCATTCTGTCTTAACGCAGGTTTCGGATATGCCGATTACTTTTTGACAGGGGCGGAGCTGAGAAAGAGTATCCGGGAAATCAGCAGAACGACGAGTCCTGTGCCGCGGCTCAAGCCCCTTGAGTATCAGATCGAAGTCGATCAGGAGGGACGGGGAATCTATTGTTCGGTCCGCATGGTCCTGGAGAACAGGTCCGGATCAAGCGTCGACAGGTACACACTTACCCTTAATCCCGGTCTTGATGTTGAGGAGGTTTCAGATGGGACTGGAGATATCGGGTTCGACCGCAAAGTGCATCTTCTCACAATAATTCCGTCGAACGCGCTTGGACCGGGGGAAAGAGACACGATCAAAGTCCGGTATTCTGGGATCATCGATGGCAGGGCGATGTTCAGTGACGTGCCGGAAAGGGTTCGCTGCGCTGATAAATCGTTCCAGGACATGTTGCCGTTTATGATGTATGCGGCAGTCATGAAAATGTTCAGGGTAGCCGTAGATATTGCCCCCCAACGCTACGATTACATTCTTCTCGTTCCTGACGCGATGTGGTATCCCGTATCCGGACTGCCGTACGATCCGCTTAGCCCTGGCTGTGATCGGAGGTATTTTTCCAGATTCAGGCTGAAGGTCAGACCCCGTAATGGACTGAACGCCGTTTCGCAGGGCAAGAGGGTCGCTGCAGAAAACGGTGGGTTCCTGTTCGAGCCGGAGTACCCGCTGACCGGACTCACGCTGGCGATAGGTGAGTTCAGGGCAAGGACGATAAAGGTCGATTCACTGGAGTTTATCCTCCAGACGACTCCTTCCAGCGAAGAGCTGATCGGGATGATGGCTTGCGTTACGGATACCCTGTCGACTCTTATCGCGGATGCCAGAGATAGACTGGAATACTCGCTTGGCCTGAGCTATCCCTTTGAGAGAATGACTATTCTCGAGGTTCCCGCATCATTCCATCCCTTTAACCGCCCGCTGCGTGAGACCGGATCCGGATTCGCCCAGCCCGAGATACTCCTTGTGCATGAAGGGGGGATGATGCAAGGCCTGAGAGCGCTGCCGGCCTGGATCGCAATGGACAGGAAATATCGTGGGGATAATGAAGTGTCGCTGGAGAAAATCAACAGGAGTACTGTTAGGCGCTCTACCAGGCAGTCACTGGGAAATCTCAGCACTGGCAAGCTGAACGGTGTTTTTCCGATGTACTTCAGGCATGCTGTCGGGATCGAGATATCGCGTTATCCCTACCTGGGACTGATTTTCGAGCACATGGCGGGAGAGGGTATTTTCTCCAGCCGTAGCGGCAGACAATGGATCGAAGATGGAATTACGGACAGTGAACGCGCCAGCAGTATGATTAGGCAGGGTGATTTCCTCGGATCGCTGATGGTTCGCTGCGACTACAGGCGGACCGGAAACCTGGTCAGCAGCTGGGCCAGCCACCACTATTATCTCATCGGCGCTCTTGTGGACGAGGAAATGATAACTGAGTTTCTGCGGGATCTCACTGAATCGAACAGATTCAGGAATATCGATGAGGATGTACTGCTTGAATCGTTCGCAGAACGATTCGGTTTCAGGCTCGAGTCCGTTATCATCGATCTGGATAACCCTGTCGACATACCGGGATATCTCTATGGGGACTTTGACTGTTGCGAAGTCATCGAGGGAGAGAGAAAGTATTACAAGGCCGGATTTGATGTTGTCAACCACAAGGGCATCCAGGGTGTGATCGCTGTCTCCGCTGCCCTGAAGTATCCGATAGCCGTCCAGAAGACCAGGAGAAGGACGGTGAAGAATCCGGTCGTTGCCATCGAGGCATTCGCGCCCGGGGAATCCAGGAGAATCGAATTCACTCTCGATTATGAGCCGATTACAATCTGGATCAACACGATGATATCGAGGAATGTACCGTCCCGGATCACATGGGGACCTGGTATTGAGGTCAGCGGAACCTGCGGTTCCGGGCGAAGAATGACCGACGGAATAGACCTGACCGATTTCAAAGAGGGATGTATCGTCGTCGATGATCATGATCCCGGATTCGAGACATCAGGAGGCAACAGGGGAGGGATCTTGAAGAGGCTGTTTCCTTTCTCGGGGGATGAACGGGAATACATCAATTTACGTGAGATCCATAAAAATCCTCCTTCGAAGTGGAGCTTGGTAATAAACGAGGGATTCTTCGGCATGTATGAGAGGACAGCATGGTGCCTCAAGGCGGGGAGGGGAGATTCGAAGGCTGTCTGGCGTACAGAGATTCCAGAATCCGGTTATTACGATGTCTACTGCTATATTTTCGATTATAAAAGAATGAGTAATCTCAGGGACAGGGTGAAATATGGATTTGACCGGATCGAGCATCACTACACCGTTCATCACTCGGATGGTTTGGGTGAGGTCGTACTCATGCCTGACAAGTGCGAGGATGGATGGAACCTGCTCGGTAGATACTTTTTCGAGAAGGGTGAGGCGGTAGTTGAGCTCTCCGACAAATCGCCCGCGCTCTACGTCATCGCCGACGCGGTGAAGTGGGTAAAAAAGAATTGATAATCGCGCCAGGTTGATTGAAGACTTTGTCCTAAGACAGGAAAATATGTCCGATTCTATCTTCAGGATATGGTCCATAGCGCTTTATGAGGCGAAAGTCATCATGCGCGGGTGGACCTTCCGTGTAGCTCTGCTTGTCAACCTCGCAGCGCTGATCGTCCTATATTTTATCCGTTCGTTCAGCTTCAAGTTCTTCTATGCGGGGATTTTCGAGCTCCCGTCTTCATTCCCCTACCTGGGTTTCCTCGCATCGAACGGCCTGATAGCTCTGACCGGAGCTTTTATCGCAACTGAATCATATTCCAGACTCCGGACTCTCGATACAAACGAGGCTGTTCTCTCGAGGGATTTCTGTCTGCTTGAATTGGCTGTAGGAAGAGCAGCAGCCCTGCTCTGGACCTTCCTCGTGCATACCCTTGCCGTCTGCTCGGTAACATTGGTCTACAACCTCGGGTTCGCGAAGGCGGACACTCTGTTTCTTCCATACCTTCTGTATCCGCTTCTCATATCTCTTCCCTCGTTCGTCTTTTTCGCCGGGTTTGCCATGTTCGTCCAGGCCTCTGCGAGAAACAGGCCCCTTACGATTACGATGACCCTGGGATCTGTGGCTTTTTTCATCCTGTTTGCCTCCGGCAGGTTCTTTTATACATTCGATGTTCTGGCCGTGAAGATGCCGATGATCCTGTCGTTCCATACCGGACTCGAGGGGGCTCTGGTCACGGTCATGCAGCGTGCAGCCTGGTTTCTGACAGGCGCAGCCCTGTTCATGGCGGCATTGTTGATATTCCATCGGCCCAGACAGTCCAGGCTTGTGTCTGTCCTGATGACAGCTTTAGTACCGATATTTATCGCCATATCGATTTTCATGCTCGTTTTCTGTGTACGGACCTTTACCTCAGGGAAGGAACTCAGGTCCCGGATGGTAGAGCTGGCAGAGGGATTCAGGGACGAGCCGCTGGTGACTCCGGAATCCTTTGCCATCGACGTGATGCATAACGGTGATGAGATCGGTATCACAACGAATATTGCCATATTGAACGATCGTACAGTCGCCATTGACAGGTACCTGCTCAACGTCAACCCGGGCCTCGAGGTGCTTTCAGTCGAATCTTCCGGCCGGCCGCTGGATTTCACGAGGGAACTGCAGATAATAGATATTGCACCGGCCGCCGTGCTGAAGCCGGGAGAGAGGGACACGATAACTGTCACATGCAGGGGGACGATAGACGACCGTGCCTGTTTCCCCGATGCTGACGAATCTGTGCGCTGGAGAGGATTCGGAATATACGATGACTGGTACGATGATTTTGACATGTTCGCGTTCAGGTATTCACATTTCCGCTTCAGACGGAGGCATTCATGGGTTCGGGATGATTACATGCTCCTGCCGCCTCATTCGATGTGGTACCCGGCGCCGGGTGTGATGAGGGGCTCCCAGGATCCAGCCTTCGAGCACCGTTTCTTCGCGGAATACGCTGTTGACATCCAGACAGATGAAGAATTGAACGCCATTTCCCAGGGGACAACGGAAATGACCGGTCCCGGGCGCTTCACTATCGTTTTCGGCGAGAAGCTGCCAGGCCTGACCCTCGCCGTTGGCCGATATACAAACAGGGCAGTGGAAGTAGACGGCATCGATTATTCGCTCTCGACCCTCTCTTCCGACAGTTACTTTATGCCCTATGCGGAGGCGCTTGCTGATACCATGCCCGAACTGATAAGGGAATTGAAGGACTGGATAGAATTGAAAGTAGGAATGGACTATCCGCTTGGCCGTCTGGCACTTGTAGAAGTGCCGGCGAACTTCTGCAGCATGCGGCGTCCACTTGTGACTAACAGTCTGGAATACTCCCAGCCCGGTCTGATACTGGCGCCGGAAAGAGGGTTCAGATGGCATACCGCGCTGTTTGATCGGCGGTATCAGGAAAGAAGGGCTTCGAGGTCTGATCAGAGGAGAGATCCTCTTGTAGCTAAAGCGGAAGATTTCAGAAGCATGATCATGCACTCCATACTGGTGAACATAATGTATTTTCCGGTCAGTTCGTGGTATTCGGGGATCATCCATATCAAGTCGGAGGATTGTCCCCTGTTCGATCATGCATTCGAATCGTACCTGGCCGAGAAGATGAACTGGTCTCTCGACATCAACAGACCATACAATCCAGGTACCGGTCGTCTTGCCAGAGTGATCATCTCGCTGAACGGGACGAGCCTCAAGGATCTTGTCGCTGACCCTGCACGGCGTGAGGAGTCTATGAACGCTCTTCCATTGAAGGGCAAGCAGCTTTTTCTGCAGATCGAATCTTATGTCGGTGAAGAGAAGCTGAGGGAATTTCTTGCCGGCTTCATCTGGAAGAACCGGTGGCGGAATGTAGATGCCGGGGAACTCTATTCGGCTTTCGAGGAAATGTCCGGGGTGGACCTGCGGCCGTATGTAAATAACTGGTATCGGGGAGAGGACCTGCCCGGATTCAGCGTTGAGGGGCCCAGCTGGCATGGGATTCATGTGGATAAGGGCGAACGATGCCAGGTCAGGCTGACTGCCTTCAACCGGAAAAAGACTTTGGGACTGATAGGTGTGATCGTTAATTCGGTCCGTTCTGCAGGTGGTGGAGGGATACAGGAAGAGAGGAGGGTGTTCAGGCTGGAACCGGGTGAGGCGAAAGAGCTGGGAATAGTCACTGATTTCAAGGCGAGATCGATATACATCAATACATTTATCTCGGAAAACATGCCGGCAATTAAAAAGGAATATATCGGGAAAAAGGAATACCCATATATCGAAGATGCCGTACTTCTCGATGGGACCCGTGCTGTCGATCCTTCCTGTTTCGAGGCGCCTGATGAAATAATCCTCGTAGACAATATCGATCGGGGATTCGAGATCGTCTCTGAACCTGAGAGTTCGCTGCTTTCGAGGATGATCGGCGGCAGAAGGCGTTCATCCTCTGATACAAGGTATATGAAGTTTCACCCCAAGGAGCCGCCCGCGATATGGCGCGAGACGGTATTGGGGATCTGCTACGGTCGATTCATCAAGTCGGGGCACTACGTCGCCGCCGGATCCGGTACAGGGAGAGTACGCTGGACGGCCGAGATTCCTGAGAGCGGGACGTACGAAGTCTATCACCACATGGTCGACAACTGGCACAGCATGAAGCCCAAGCATAGAAAAAATGCTTCAGTTCAGGAATACCACTTCTCGATCTCTCACGACGAAGGCATTGACGACCAGGTCCTCGTGATGTATGAGTGTCCCCTTGGCTGGAATCTCCTCGGGACGTACTATTTCTCGAAGGGAAAGGCCACTGTAGAGCTGACCGATGAGTCTCCGAAGTGGTTCGTCATCGCCGACGCCGTCAAATGGGTAAAGAAAGATTGATTGCATGATATCGGCATACGAAGAACAGTACTTTCGCAAGTCATACGGGCGTGAATGGCCTCAGTTCTGGTCACGGCTTCCCCTTCAGCCCGATATCCTTGAGGGAAAGCGGGTGCTTGACTTGGGATGCGGATATGGGGCCTTCTGCATCCGCTCGGCCGAAGTGGGCGCGTCCGCTGTCGTCGGGCTCGACCTCGACGAAAGGCGCATCGAACTCTGCCGGCATTTTCTCTCAGCTGAGCACACCGGATTTTCTTCTTCCGTGGAGTTTTGGGCGGAGTCGATCGAATCTCTCTCCGGGGAAAAGTTCGGCGTCGTCATCAGTAATGAGACCCTCGAGCATGTGCTCGATCTGCCCTCGGTGGTCGATGCGGTCGAGAAAGTACTCGTTCCCGGTGGGATCTTTATAGCCGGGTGGGGGCCTCTCTGGCACTCGCCTCATGGAGGGCACAGCTATACCTGTAAGGTGTTCGGAAGGAAGGTGCCCTGGGCGCATCTTGTCTCTCCGGGCCTGACCCGATGGTCGTACAGGAGGTACAACGGAGGGCTCGACTTCGCCGGTCCCCGGGAGGCGGGGCTGAATACTCTCTCGATCGGAGAATACAGGGAACTGTTCGAACGGTCGCGTTTGAGCGTTGATTCATGGGAAGAGAATGTGGGCGGGAGAACAAGTTACAGGATAATGAGATCCCTCGCGAGATTTGGTCCCGGTCAAAGATTCTTTACTTTGAATGTATATGCCGTATTCCGGAAAAGCGCTCCGTAGCTTCCTCTGTAACCCCCTGTAATCATTCCTATTGAATATTATGGCACATTAGTTGCTTGAATACTCTTCCGGCCTGTGTTATATCTTGAAAAGTGGTAAGTTATTTACCTTGTTTTTCAATATGTTACGTGAGATGACACGTTTCGTTACGGTAGGACACAGGAGGGCAAGGGTTGTCCAGTGACCTGCGGAAAAAGATAAAAAAAACGGTCAAACGGCTCGGCGAGACTATTCTCGTCAGAACGCTCGTCTTTATGGCCGTATTCCTGCCGCGACGCACTGGTCTCTCACTGTTTACATTTTTCGGTACGTTTTCGTACAGGTGCTATGAGAAGGACCGGGTGCGCGCCCATGAGAATATCGCGCTCGCCTTCCCCGGCACGCCGACTGTGGTCGTCAAGGCGATAGCCTCAGGGGTATTCAAGTCGCTCGGGAAGAACTCGCTCGACGCCCTCAGGCTGACCCGCCAGACGAAACAGCAGGTTCTGGAATCGTGCCTCGTCTCGGGAGAGGAGAACCTCCGCAGGGCGCTTGCCCGCGGAAGGGGAGTGCTGGCGGTCACCGGCCACATCGGCTCCTGGGAACTGCTCGCCGCGTACCTCTCCGACAAGGGGTACAGCCTGAGCGTGATAGCGAGGAAGCTGAGCAACGATGCGTGCAACCGGATGCTCATCGAGTTGAGGCGAAAGCACGGAGTCGAATCGTTTCATCGCGGCAACACGGCGGTCGCCGGGTACCGGACACTGAAAAGGGGAGAGATCCTCGGGATGCTGATCGACCAGAATATAAACACCGACGGGGTCATGGCGCCCTTCTTCGGACGGCCGGCATGGACGCCGATCGGGCCGGCCGTATTCGCCCTGCGCAGCGGGGCGGCTGTCGTGCCGATGGCGATCCACATGCAGTCCGGGGGAACGCACCAGATCACGATCCTGCCCGAGCTGGAGCATCCGCCCGTGGACCTGCCCGAGAGGGAGCGGCAGGAAATCCTCACGAAAGATATGACCGCTTCGATCGAGCAGTTAGTGAGGCTCTATCCGCAGCAGTGGGTCTGGTTCCACGACAGGTGGCACATTCGCAAGGAACGTCTGGAAAAAGTAGAGGATTCGGGATATCTTGAGAGGGACGGCACAGCGTGAACGTGCCGTCTTCGAGGGTGTATAAAAGACTAAGAGGGGTTGGAGACCGGATGAAGACGAAGAGAGGGAAGGCAGCGACACTCCTTGTCTGCGCGGCGCTTGCCGCGGCGGCGGTCTCGTGCAGCCAGAGCGAAAGGCCACAGCGCTCGCTCGGCACGTCGGAGATGGCCGACCAGGAGTTCTCCGATTTCAAGACTATGGAGAGCGACTCGGGACAGGTGAAGTGGATACTCGAGGCTCCCGTGGCGAGAGTATACAACATCAGAAAGCTGCTTGTGACCGACAATCCTAGGATCACCTTCTACGACGAGAACGGCGAGATATCCTCTGTGCTTACCGCGGACGTGGGCGAGTACAACCAGGATACGCACGACATGACTGCTCTCGGAAACGTCGTCGTCACGACGAAGGAGGGGTACACCCTCGAGACGGAGAGCCTGATCATGCTCCGCGAGCTCGGGGAGATACACTCGGAGGATTTCGTCAAGGTCACCAAGGGGAACGACATCCTGACCGGTTACGGCTTCCAGGGATATCCGGAGCTGAAGAATGTAGATATCAAGCGCGATGTGAGGGCCTACCTGCGCGATGAGGAGGGCCTGATAGACGGAGAAGTAAAGAAGGAAAAGAAAGGGAAGGGAAGCGGGGATGAGTGAAGGCAGGGGACTCGGCTGTGACGGACTGGTAAAGGTCTACGGCAAGAGGCGTGTCGTCAGCGATGTCTCGATCAACGTCAAGCGGGGAGAGGTCGTAGGGCTTCTCGGACCGAACGGCGCGGGCAAGACGACGTGCTTCTACATGCTCACCGGCATGATCAAGCCCGACGACGGGACGGTCTATCTTGACGGCCACGACATCACGAATCTGCCGATGTATCGCAGGGCGCGCAAGGGGATCGGCTACCTCCCGCAGGAGGCGTCGATCTTCCGCAAGCTCACCGTCGAGAACAATCTCATGGCGATCCTCGAGACACTGAAGCTCTCGAAGGCGGAGAGAGAGGAACGCCTCGAGAGCCTCCTGAGGGAACTCAACGTCGAACACCTGCGAAAGAGCTACGGCTACCAGCTCTCCGGTGGAGAGCGGCGCAGGGTAGAGGTGACGCGTTCCCTGGTCACCGAGCCTTCTTTCATGCTTCTCGACGAACCGTTCGCCGGGATAGACCCGATCGCTGTGGCAGACCTGCAGGGAATAGTCATGAAGCTCCGTGAGAGGGGACTTGGCGTCCTGATTACCGATCACAATGTCCGGGAGACGTTGTCAATAACCGACAGGGCGTATATCATGTATGAGGGAGCCATAAAGCGCTCTGGAACAGCGGATGATCTGGCCTCCGACCCCGAGGTGAGGGAGATATACCTCGGCGAGGCGTTTCGTCTGTAAGTAAGGACGGATATAGATGGAAATGAAGTTAGGTATGCGTCTGGGGATGCAGCAGCGGCTCGTGATGACACCACGTCTGCAGCAGGCCCTTAAACTGCTTCAGATGCCTACCCAGGAACTGCAGCAGGTACTTCGCCAGGAGATACTGCAGAACCCCCTTCTCGAGGAAGTCGACGAAGTCGAGGATATCAAGGAAGACGAAGCGACAGTGGAGGAGGAAGAGGCGGAAGCGGCCAAGAAGGAAGAAACCAGTGCCGAGAAGGACGCTCAGCAGGACTGGGATGACTACTTCGAGACGGCCTTCGGGATGGGCGGAACGCAGGCGGAGATCGAGGAGCGGGAGGATTTCCACGAGAGGGTTCCCATTGCGCAGCAGAGCTTCTCGGACGTCCTCATGAGTCAGCTAAGGCTTGTGACCAAGGACGAGAAGGTCCTCGAGATCGGCGAGTACATCATAGGCAATCTCGACGATTCGGGATATCTCGTATGCCCCCTCGAGGACATCCAGCGTACGTGCAGCACGACGATGGAAAAGGTCGAGGAAGTGTTGAAGATAGTCCAGACCTTCGAGCCCTCCGGGATAGGGGCGCGCGACCTTCGGGAAGGCCTTCTTATCCAGCTGGAGGCCAGGGGCCAGATGGACACCATGGCAGCGAAGATCGTCGCCGGCTATTTCGAGGAGTTCAAGCAGAAAAAGTACCTCGATATCAGCAAGAAACTGAAGATATCGCTCAAGGAAGTACAGGCGCAGGCGGCGGTCATCGGAAGCCTGAACCCGAAACCGGGCCTGGATATAGTATCCGAGGGTCCGAGGTACGTCATCCCCGATCTCATCGTCGAGCTGGTAGGCGAGAAGTTCATAATCTTCCTCAACGACCGCAACGTACCCAGACTGAGGATAAGCCAGTCGTACAAGAGCGAGCTGCAGAGCAATCACGAGATCAGCGACGAGACGAGGAACTTCATCCAGGGTCGCCTGAAGAACGCCAAATGGCTGATCCAGACGATCGAGCAGCGCCGCCGTACGATGATCAAGGTAATGAACAGCATCGTAGAGGCGCAGATGGAATTTTTCGAGAAGGGCGCGGGCTTTCTCAAGCCGCTTACGCTTCAGCAGATAGCGGGCAAGATCGGGATGCACGAATCGACTGTAAGCCGTGTGACGACGAACAAGTACGTGCAGACGCCGCGCGGCGTATTCGAGCTGAAGTACTTCTTCAGCAGCGCGCTCAGCACGGAGTCGGGCGGTGAAGTCTCGTCAAAGAGCGCCAAGCTAAGGATCAAGGAGATCATCGCGAAGGAAGATACAAAGAAGCCGATGAGCGACCAGAAGATCGCCGATCTTCTCAAGAAAGACGGACTTAAAATAGCGCGGCGAACAGTCGCGAAGTACAGGGAGCAGCTGGGAATACTCCCGGCGAGGCACCGGAAAGAGTACTAGATATTGAATGCCTTTAAGGTGACAGGCGATAGATGACATTCATCACGAGTACACGCCGCAGCGAGAGGCTTCCCGCGTGGTTGAGGAGGAAGATTCCCCTCGCGACCGAATCCTCGAGGATCGAGGGAGCCGTAAGGCGCAGGGATCTCCATACAATCTGCAGGGAAGGACTCTGTCCCAACAGGGCCGAGTGTTATTCAAAGGGCAAGGTCACCTTCATGATGCTCGGTGACGTATGCACGCGCGGATGCGGCTTCTGCTCGGTGACGAAGGGGGCGCCGTCAGCGCCCGACCGGGCCGAGCCGGCAAGGATCGCGGCAGCATCAAGCGAGTTGGGACTGAAGCACGTTATAGTCACCTCTGTCACACGTGACGACCTGAGCGACGGCGGAGCCTCGTGGTTCGCCGATGTCATCGGGGAGCTTCACGCGCTCGATGCGGCGCCGGTCGTCGAGGTGCTCGTACCCGATTTCGGCGGTGATCTCTCGGCGCACGACACAGTGCTGGATGCCGGACCGGATATTTTTTCACACAACATGGAAACAGTGAGGAGACTTTATCCGGAGATAAGAAGGGGGGCCGATTACGACAGGTCGCTGTTTCTTCTCTCCGAGGCCAGGAAACGAAAGAGGGAGGTGCTCACGAAGTCGTCGTTCATGCTCGGACTGGGCGAGACGACTGAAGAAATCTTCGAAGCGCTCAGTGATCTCAGGTCTGCCGGGGTGGATTTCGCCGCTCTCGGGCAGTACCTGCGGCCCGGGCTGGACCAGGCGCCGGTAGACCGGTACCTCAGTCCCGGGGAATTCTCGGAAATCGGGAACACGGCGCGCGCGATGGGGTTTCTCGAAGTGACGGCGGGACCCCTGGTAAGAAGTTCGTACCAGGAAAACCGTACGGGAGTTCGTCGCAATAATGGCCGGGCGATGCCGGCCGGTTGATGCGAGGAGGATGTGCAATGATTATCACGACCACAGCAAGACATTTTGAATCCAGTCCGGAACTCGTTGAACACATCGAAGAAAGGATCGGCAGACTCAAGCGATACTTCGATCATATTCTCAAGGTCGACGTCATCATGGACGTCCAGAAATTCCGCCATATTGCCGAGGTGAACGTCCATGTCAACGGGCATGATTTCACCGCCAAGGAAGAATCCGAAGACATGTACGGCTCGATCGATCTTTCAGCGAAGAGCCTCGAGCGCCAGATAAAGAAGTTCAAGGAGAAGATGATCGACAATCATCACCATCCGAAAAAGAACGGCCTCAAGTCATTGTCTGCTGAAAAGATCATCAAGGCGGAAAGCGTCGGAAGCGAAGGCGGGATCGACGTGCTCGAGCAGGTCTCGCACGAGATAACGGATCTCAGCGTCGAGGAAGCGATAATATCGATGCTGGACAGGGAGAAGGATTTTCTCCTTTTCAATAATACTGAATCGGGTAAACTGAACTTCGTGTACAAGCGATCTGATGGCCACTACGGGGTCATCGACAGCCTCGACTGACGGGGGTTTCGGGTTTTCGATACGGAGGAAGCCAGTGCCACAGGAATATACGGTAAAGGAGTTCTTCGAGGATGTCTCGGAGGATCTCGATCTCGAGGCGCTTACGGAAAACCTCGAGGGACCGATAAAGATCACGAGCCAGGATATTCACCGGCCGGCATTCGCGCTGACCGGATTCATGGAGAACTTCCTCCACGAACGCATACAGATCATCGGCGAGACCGAGCTGCTCTATCTTGAGTCGCTCGACAAGGGACGGGTCTCTGACGCTGTTTTGCGGATCTTTACAGAGAAACTTCCCTGTATAATAGTTTCCAAGGGCCTGGAAGTGCCCAGGCAGCTGCTCGACCTCGCTGTCGAGCACGGCATACCGGTACTGCGGACTTCGATGCAGACGACGGAGTTCATCCACGACCTGACAGGGCATCTCGAGCTGATATTCGCGCCGAGGACGCTGATCCACGGCTCGCTGGTCGACGTCTACGGAGTGGGACTGCTCTTTTCGGGACGCAGCGCGATCGGCAAGAGCGAGATCGCGCTCGATCTCGTCGAGAGAGGGCACAGGCTCGTCGCGGACGATGTCGTCGAGATCTTCAGGCACGGGGACGCCATACTTGGGCGCGGACGAGAGCATCTCAAGCACTACATGGAGATCCGCGGCATCGGTATAATCAACGTGATGGACGTCTTCGGGATAAGGGCCGTAAGAATCCAGAAGAGGGTCGAGGTCGTCGTGCAGCTCGAGGACTGGGACCCCTCGAAGGACTGGGACCGTCACGGGCTCGACGAACATTACACAGATATCCTCGGCATCGAGGTGCGTCAGGTCGTCATCCCGATTTTTCCAGGCAAGAATATCACCGTGATCGCCGAGACGATCGCGCTTAACCATATGCTCAAGATCTACGGCATCGATGCCGCCAAGCGCCTCGATCAGCAGCTGCTCGACATGATGGAGAGCGAAAAGAAGACCAGACGCTATCTTCTCTACGATCACGAGTAGGAGCCATGACGGACAAGGACATTACCGGAATAGTAGTCACCCACGGACAACTCGGAGAGGAACTTCTCAAGACGGTCAGGCTGATCGTCGGCGATATCCATGACTGTTACGCCCTGTCGGGATCCGATCTCGGTGACGAGAGGGTCATCAAGTCGATCCACGAGATCCTCGATGCGAAGAAAGCGAAGAACGCCGTGGTATTCGTCGATTATTTCGGAGGATCCTGCGGAGCGTCATGTGTCAGGGCGACCCGCGGTCTTGTAGGAGTCAAGGTCATCAGCGGCGTGAACCTGCCCATCCTGCTCGATTTCGTGACGAAGCAGGGGATGATGGGATTCGACGAGATCGTGGACCATCTGATCAAGCGCGGCCAGGAAAGCGTCAAGATCGTAGATATCTGACAGAGCGGGATCTCACTGAACAGACAGGGACGGAGGGACGATAGATGGTGATTCTGTTCCGTATAGATGACAGGCTCATCCACGCACAGGTCGTGATCGGCTGGGGCAGGAAGCTCAGGCCTGACAGGATAATCCTCGCCGATGACGAGGTATGCGCCGAAGACTGGGAAAAGGAACTCTACTCGAGCGCGGTCGAACCTGACTTCAAGGCCACGGTCCTGACCCTCGCCGATGCTGTCGACCAGATAAGCGGCGGGGTCTTCGACAGTGAGAAGATCTTCCTGCTCGTGCGTGGGCCGGCTGAGGCGCTCGAGATGCTCGAGATGGGACTCGAGACGAATGAGATAAACGTCGGCGGACTCCATTTCCGCGAGGGGCGGGAGAAGATCACGGAGAATGTCTGGATCGACGATGAGGAGACGGGACTCCTTCGCGACATAGTAAAGAGGGGTATAACGCTCGAGGCGCGGGCGCTTCCGGGCGACGAGAGGATAACGATCAATTCAAAGGTAGTCTGAAGAGAAGGCGGAGGTATATGCCGGGCAAGGTCACTTTCATTCTGGGGTTCCACAATCATCAGCCCGTAGGAAATTTCGACCATGTAATAGAAGAGGCCTACGCGCGGGCCTACCTGCCGTTCATCGAGGTGATGAAGGACTATCCGAAGATCCCGTTCGCGCTTCACTGCAGCGGAATACTCTGGGACTGGTTCGCCGAAAATCATCCTGAATACACGGAGGCAGTGGCGGCGATGGCCGCGGCCGGACAGGTCGAGATAATGTCGGGCGGTTATTATGAACCGATCCTCACGATCATACCGGAGAGGGACAGGCAGGGACAGCTCGCGATGATGAAGGAATTCATCGACGGAGCCTTCGGCGCCGGGCCGAGGGGCTGCTGGCTGACCGAGAGGATCTGGGACCCGCATCTTCCCGACACTCTGTCGAAGGCGGGACTCGAGTACGTGATCGTCGATGACTCTCACTTCAAGAGCACCGGTTTTACGGCGCAGCAGATGCGAGGGTTCTTCCTGTCAGAGGAGAACGGCAGGTATGTCAACGTATTCCCGATCGACAAGAGTCTTCGGTACCTTGTCCCCTTCCACGAGCCTCACGAGGCGATCGCGCACCTCAGGGCGATCTCGGAGGAGCCGGGCGGTGAGAGGAAGATCGCCGTACTGGCCGACGACGGGGAGAAGTTCGGCCTCTGGACCGGGACGCACGATCTCGTATACAAACACAAATGGCTGCGGAGGTTCTGCGACCTCCTGATGGAGAATTCCGGCTGGATCGAGGTTTCTACATTCTCCAGGGTTGTCGATGAGACCCCGCCGAGAGGCATCGTCTATCTTCCGACAGCCTCGTACAGCGAGATGATGGAATGGGCCCTTCCGCTGCGGGCCCAGGAGGCCTACCAGGACGCGAAGGGCATCCTCACGGCTAGCGGCAGGTTTCCCGACGCTGCCGAGGCGGTAAAGGGCGGTTTCTGGCGGAACTTCCTCGTCAAGTACGAGGAGGCGAACTGGATGCACAAGAGGATGCTGCGCGCGAGCACGCTCCTTGCGGATTCCGGGCGGGAAGACGCGGATGCGGCGAGCCATCTCTACCAGGCCCAGTGCAACTGCGCCTACTGGCACGGTCTCTTCGGCGGCCTCTACCTGCCGCACCTGCGCAGCGCGATATTCAAGCACATCCTCGAGACGGAGGCCGCGCTCGAGATCCCCGCTATCGAGCGAAGGGATATCGACGGCGATGGGGTGGAGGAGGTGATCTTCGCCTCTCCGAAGATGCAGGCATTTTTCAAGGCGAAGGGTGGTGTCCTTCGGGAGCTCGATGACATGCGCACGAGATTCAACCTCACTGATACACTGACCCGGCGCGAGGAGATATACCACAGGGACCTGAAGGCTCTCGGCAGACACCAGTCGAACGGGGACGAGACGGTCAGCATCCATAACCTCGCCACGGCGAAGGAGAAGGGGCTGGAGAAGAGGCTCCTCTACGACCGCTGGCCGAAGGCCTCGCTCTCTGACAGGTTCATGCCGGAAGGTACGACTCTCGGCGACTTCGCCTCGGGCTCCTACGCGGAGCTGGGTGATTTCGTCGACGGCATCTATGATATCGAGACCGAAGGTGACAGCGTCATCACCATGTCGAGAAATGGTTCGGTCGACTCCTCGCCGGCACGGGTAGAGAAGAGGATCACCTTCGACGGCGACGGCGCGTCGATGAAGATCGAATATACCGTCACTGCAGGCGGGAGCGGGCTTTCATGCCTGTTCGCCGTCGAGAACGTCTTCTCGTTCCTTGCCGGGGATGCCCCCGACAGGTATTTCGAGATCCCCGGGCGTGAGATCGCCGGGGGGAGGAACCTCGCCTCGAGCGGCGCCGAGGAAGAAGTCGAAGCCATCAGGATGGTCGACGAATGGCTCGGTCTCACAATGACGATGGATCTCTCGCCGGGCACATCGGTCTGGCGATACCCGATAGAGACCGTCTCCAACTCCGATTCGGGCTTCGAGAGGGTCTATCAGGGATCCGCCCTGGTAGCGGTGAGAAAGCTCGAGCTCGGGCCCGGAGAGGCGGAGAGTTTTACAATGGTCATTCTGATCTCTTGATCGAATGGGTGAGAGACCGGTTTTTCTAATAAATCCGGGGTGGCAGCGGAATATTTTATGTGAAACTTGACACCCTGCCCCAGATGTTATAACATATGTAAAATACCGGTATGATCACGTGAAAGGCGTTGTCATGGTGAAACTCACAATCCGGCGGGTTGGAAATTCCCTGGGACTGACTCTTCCGGCGGAAGCGGCCAGGATGCTGCGCGTCAAGGAAGGCGATACGATCTATCTCACGGAAACACCGGAAGGTTACCAGCTGGTGGCCCACGATCCAGACTTCGAAAAGACAATGAAGACAGCCGAGGGCTTCATGAAACGATACCGGAACGCGCTCCGGGAACTGGCCAGATGAAGGATCCCACCTGGCTTTCCAGGGTGACCATCCTGGCCATCCACAGCAGGCTTCTGGCTGAACACGGTGGGGCTTCCGGTCTCCGGGACGAAAGCCTGCTGGAATCAGCCCTTGCCGCCCCGGTAAACCATTTTGATTATTCCAGGGCTGATGAATTCATGCTGGCGGCGGTTTATGCCCACGCTCTGATAAGCAACTATCCCTTCATCGACGGGAACAAGCGGACGGCTTTCGCCGCAGCGGGTATCTTTCTGGAGTTGAACGGCTACAGTTTGACGGCTTCGGAGCCGGATGCGGTTCATGCGGTGATGGCTCTCTCTAAAGGTGAGATGAATGCGGAGGATTTCAGCAATTGGCTCCGGATATCTTCCGTCGAGTCGGGTTGAAGGCTCACCGGGGTCTCTTTTTTATAGACAATTTTCGCTGTCATGAGAATACTCTTACTTGACTGAGTCTATTTCTCAATATGGAGTCTGAATAACGATAATGCATTACCTGCTCGTCGCATCTCTTCTCGGGGGAGCACTCTCGTTCGAGTACCGCACCTCGATCAGGCTGTACCTGTCGGCGCCGCTCGTAAGCGGGCTGATCATCGGCCTGCTGCTCGGGTATCCCCTGCACGGGCTCCTGGCCGGGGTCCTGATGCAGCTCCTCTTCATCGGCACGGTGAGACTGAGGGGAAGGCCCGAGGCAGACCTGCCGACTGCGGGGGTCATCGCATCAGCAGCCTTTATTATAGTTTCCCGTGATACGGGCCGGGTTCCGGCAATGGACGGGCTGATCCTCTTCTGGTCTCTTCTTCTCGGGCTGATGGTCGCTGCCGCCGGTTCGATCTTCTATACGCAGTGGGAGAGGTCCGTCTCGAGGCTCGCCGGGCGCGGGCTCGACATGGCGGCAAAGGGGAGGACCAGGACCGCTTCGGCCATTCACATGGCCCTCTCACTGGTTCACTTCGCCTGGGGTTTTCTGATTATCATCATCGTGCTGCCTCCGGGCCTCGCAGCGGTGAAGTACCTCTCGACCAGTATCGATGTCATGTCGGCCGGATCGATGGGATCGATTCCATTTCTGATCCCCGTGATCGCCGCCGGAGCGATTCTGAAGCTCCTCAGCGACAGGACGCGCCTTTTCTGGTTCGGGGCGGGATTTCTCTTCACCGCCGTCTTCTTCGTCTTCGGGGGAGGCGTATGATCTGGCTGGCGCTCGATACTGTCTGGCGGCTCTTCTTCCTCCAGGGATCGAGGAACAGCCGTACGATCGACGGCCTGGGGTTCTTCCATATCATGGAGCCGCTCGTACGGCGCCTCGCCGGCAGGGGCCAGGACAGGGCGGAGGCCGCGTCGAGGTATGCCGGTTATTTTAACTGTAATCCGCTGATGTCCTCGTATATCGCGGGCGCCCTGACAAGAATGGAGCTCGATTCGGCTGACAAAGGCGGGCTGGACCCCAGTAAAGCGGGAAGGATCACGGATACACTGTCGGCCGCCCTGACCGCCCGGGGGGACTATTTCATCGAAATCGTGCTGCTCCTCGTTTCGTTGACAATCGGAAGCATTTTTGCTATTTATACGTGGTATGCCGGGCCGGTCGTTTTCCTGATTTTATATAATCTGTATAATTTCCGAATAAGGATAGGCGGTTACCGGACGGGTCTGCACCTCGGAGAGGGCACTGGGCGGGTTCTTGCGGCTAAACTGCTGAAGGAACAGAAAATACTCGGCGCGGCCGCCGCCTTTTCCGGCGGGGTCCTGGCGGCCCTGGTGATGCTCAGGGCCTGGAGATTCGGCGGGCCGCGGATCGCCGCCGCGGGAGTCGTCCTTGCGGCAGCGGCATATTTTGCCAGGGGGAGAATGTCCCCGCTGAAGACGGCGTTTCTGCTGCTTCTCGCTGCCGGGGTGTTCCTGGCACTGTGGTAGATGACAGTAAGACAAGGACAGGCTTTACGATATGGTCACCGGCAAGATCACGGTCATAAACGAGACCGGCATTCATCTGAGACTCGCCAACAAGATCGTCAGCGCCGCTTCTCAGTTTGAATCGACGGTGATGCTCGAGAAGGACGGGCTCGAGGTGAACGCCAAGAGCATGCTCGGAGTGGCAATGCTCGGCGCCGAACAGGGAGCTGAGCTTTCATTGAATATAGAGGGCAGCGATGAACGGGAAGCCCTCGATACGCTGATCGGATTGTTCGAAACGAATTTCGGCAGCGAGGTGATCTGATGGATCGCGAGAAGATAGAAAAAACAGAGATGATATTCGACGGTATCGCCGCGGCGCCTGGAATCGCCTTCGGAGAGGCCTTTGTCATCAACGTGGAGGACCTCTCCGTTGACGATGAGCGGATAGGAGCCGGCCAGGTCGCAGATGAGATCTCGAGATTCGAGGCGGCTCTCGCGGCTACCGAAAAGGAACTGAAGGACCTTGCCCATGTCCTCGAGGAGGAGATGGGCAAAGAGCACGCCAAGATACTCGACTCGCACATATTGATGCTCGGTGACGAGGTGATGCGCAAGGAAACCGTGGATATGATCAGCGACGAGAAGGTGTCCGCGCCGTGCGCCTTCCACCGCGTGATGGAGAAGACGCTGAGGGTGTTCGACCAGATCGAGGACCAGTATCTCAAGGAACGGGCCTGGGATGTCCGGGACGTGAGGCGCCGCGTCCTGAGGAACCTTCTCGGCCAGAAGGTCGAAGGGCTCGTCAACCTGCGGAAGGAAGCCGTCGTTGTCGGGAAGAACCTGACCCCCTCCGATACGATGGGGTTCAAGCGCAAGTACGTGAAGGCCTTCGTGTCCGACCTGGGCGGTTCGACCTCTCACGCGGCAATAATAGCGAGGTCCCACGGCATTCCCGCTGTCGTCGGTGTCGACGGGTTCAGCGCGCACGCAAAGCCATACGACAAGCTCATAGTGGACGGGACGGCTGGACAGGTCGTTCTCAATCCTACCGAGGAGACGGTCAAGCTCTACAAGGTGGCAATGGAGAGGCTGAAGCTGCTCGAGACGGAGCTGCTGACGCTTAAGAACTATCCCGCTGTAACGCTCGACGGCCGCAAGATCGAACTGTCCGGTAATATCGAATCCTCCGATGAGCTCGATGATGTCATCAGCCACGGGGCCAGGGGTATCGGCCTCTTCAGGACGGAGTATTTCTTCATGGGGCGGGGAACGCTCCCCGGTGAGGAAGAGCAGTACAAGTTTTATCGTGATGTTGTAGTGAGGATCGCGCCAGATCCGGTCATCGTGAGGACCCTCGACATCGGGGGAGACAAGTTCGCGAACTGGGTCGATGACAGGCCGGAGGAGAATCCCTTCATGGGATGGCGCGGCATCAGGTTCACACTTTCGAGAAAAGACATATTCAGGACCCAGCTGAGGGCCATCTACAGGGCCGCAGCCCACGGATCGGTCAGGATAATGTTCCCGATGGTATCAATCGTCGACGAGGTCAGGGAGGCGCTGGCTATCTGCGAAGAGGTCAGGGAGGACCTTCACAAGGAGAGGTACCAGTACGGCAAGGACGTTGAGATAGGTGTCATGATCGAGACCCCCTCGGCCGTAGCGCTCGCCGATCATCTTGCCAAGGAGGTCGATTTCTTCAGCATCGGCTCTAATGACCTCGTGCAGTACACATTGGCCGTTGACAGGGGCAATTCGCGGATCGCCTATCTCTACGACGAGCTGCATCCGAGCATCATCAGGATGATCCACGATACGGTGCAGGCCGCGCACAAGAATAATATCTGGGCTGGACTCTGCGGTGAGATGACCGCCAGCGTCGGCGTTCACGGGACGCTGCTGCTGATCGGCGCGGGGCTCGACGAGCTCAGCGCGCCGGCATTCCTGATCCCGGAGGTTAAAAAAATAATCCGGTCCGTCACTTACGACGAGACGAAGACGCTGTTCAAGAAAGCGCTGAAGAAAGCGACATCGGCTGAGATACGGGCCCTCATCGACAAGTTTCTAAGGGACAAGAGGCCCGATCTGCTGGAATTCGTGATAAAGGATACGTGCCGGTAATCGACCCGGAGGAGACGGGATGACTCACGACCACTCGGCAAGACATTACGGGATAGACACCGACAGGATGCTCGACAAGGCGCTGGGACTGCCGGACCAGATGGCCGAGGCGTGGGATCTCGCCGACGTGCTGGCTGAATGCATGCCGGCCGGGGCAAGGACCCTCGTCATATGCGGCATGGGGGGCAGCGCGATCGGGGGGCAGCTTCTGCGCGATCTGATAGCCGAAGATTCCGACGTCTCCGTTCACATCGAGAGAGGCTACACCCTCCCCGCGTTCGCCGGCCGGGATACCCCTGTTGTCTGTATCAGCTACAGCGGCAACACCGAGGAGGTCCTCGGCTGCTTCCGTGACGGGCTCGAGAGGGGCGCGCCGATGGCCGTCATCTCATCAGGGGGCATCCTCACGGA